>Ga0207432_10075_pt1 | contig 43505 bp, 53 predicted proteins | sample YelNatsi2bottle7_FD_187543 | JGI IMG/M metagenome (GOLD analysis project Ga0207432, IMG submission 187543) | Hot spring thermophilic microbial communities from Obsidian Pool, Yellowstone National Park, USA - site 2 bottle 7 (SPAdes) (version 2) | ecosystem: Environmental > Aquatic > Thermal... | reverse complement strand
TTAAATTTCCTTCCTTCATTTCAATAATTTTTTTACCAAAGTCATACTTTTCAGCTATGTTTACAAGCAGCATATCCTTATTAGGATGGGCAATTATTGTTCCATCTTCTAAAATTAAAGCCGCATAACCTGTTTGTCCAACTTGCGTTTTGTTTATGTTGCTTATCAGTGTATCTATGCTTACATCAACGCCTATTACCGCCACACTACCATCTAAAAGCCTAAAGGCCTTTGAAATTGTTATTATATTTTTATTAGTAGCAACATCTTTATAGGGCTTTGTTATTACTATATTCCCAAAAGACTTTATAGCATCTTGATACCAAGGACGTGTAGTTGGGTCAAAGTCGCTTGGAAGCTCAATTTTAGGATATATGTTCATCCTTTTATTGCTATCTCCAATATAAATCAACAATACATTAGGGTTTGCATCTTTAATATTCTTTAAAATACTATTAATCGTATTATTATCTTTATTTAAAACTCCTGAATTTGTGGTTATCGAATTTACTTCATAGGATATCTTTTCAACAAAGGAATCAATAAAAGCTATTTTTTCATCCGCTATCTGTTTTGTTAAATTAAAAACCTTAGCTTCTACTAATTTTTTGCTATTATATAAAGAAATAGTGGTGGTTATAATAGCAGGAATTACAGCAATTAACATGAAGATTATTACCAACTTTTGCCTCAACAATAGCTTGTTCATCTTCTGCTTCATAAGGTTCCCTCCTTGTTAAGTTTAATTTAATTATATAAAATTTTAAAAATTTTTCAAGTATTTTAAAACTTTTTGTAAATAATACCAATGTCTTTAACAACAAAAAAAGTGGGCGTTTTAAACGCCCACTTTATAAGCTTGGAGCTCCATGTCGGATTCGAACCGACGGCCTGCTGATTACGAAATAGTGGGAGACAATTTTTAGGACAAGCATTAAACTTTAGAACCCTTGAAAAATCTATATTTTTTAATATTGCTAGTTTATTCCACTTCACAAAAAATCACTAATTTTTAATCCCGTTGCAGTATTATTGCAGTAAATTGCAGTAAAAAATAAGCCTTGATTTTGCTATGTTTGTTAGCACTATTTTTTATCTATTGCAGTAAAATTTTTCACTTTGCCATTTTCAAATATGCCAAATCATAGGTGTTTTGTATTGTTACCTTCTCAACCTTATCAAATTTATGTTTTAACTCGTCAATATCATGTTTAATTCCTTGTATATCATCCGCTAAACTTTTTACGGATAAAGATAAAATCTTCCTTGTTTCCTGCTGCTCCTTTATTATTTCTTCAAACTTACCTTCTATTTGTTCCTTATAACTGCTATTCCCTTCAAATAATACTGCTACCTTGGATTTTATGTCATTTTCTATTATTAGCTTGGTCTTATTAACTTCATTTTCCAACTCATCCATCCTGTTATTTAAACTTTTAAAGCCCTGCTGCATTTCCTCATAAATTTTTTGCATTAAATCTAATACTTTTTCATTATCCATTACTTGCACCCCCGTAGTATTAATTATAATAAATCAAACCTTATTTGACTATATAGAACTTTACAAACGAACAAGTTATTATTTATTGCTAAAAATTTTTATTTTCACATAAAAACTCCTAAATTAACACAAATATTCTTATATCCAACTAAATTAAGTTAAAACTAATAATTTTGCTCCTTTTTGAGTAAAAGGTATCGCAATTTACGACCCCTTTAAAAAAGAGGAGCAATAAATGTAATAACTACACCCCCCTATATAAAACCCTTGTGAGGTTTACGAAGGTAGGCCGCCCGGTCTCGCTGGAAATCACCCCTAAATCATAACCGGGGGGATGTTTCATCCCGTCATCAATGTTAGCATTTCTCAGCTATTTAAAATCAATACCCTTAACCTCAAACCTTTCCCTTAATCTCTCTCTTTCTAATACAATGCTTTCTACTATGCTGCTATAATATCCTGTGTTTACTTTAGGCCTTGAATAATCTATTGCTGCAATATACGTTGTCCTAAAATCTATGTAATCCTCAAACTGCTTTTTAAAGTATCTCATCTTTGCTCTGGCCTTTCTTAACGCTCTTTCCCTTAAAATCCTTCCTTCTCTTTCATCTAATTGCATTACTTCAAATACTTGTTTGTCGTTCAAATTGTTATTGTATTTTATCTTTAGGAATCGTATTTCTTCTTCATTTAAGCTCTGACCTAATATTCCCCATAGTCGCTTTAATTCCTTTATCTCCAGCTCCTCAACAAAGTTAATGCTCTTATCCTCTATCGTATCCATTAACGTTAAGTCGCTGTCCTCATCATCTCCTATATTCTCCTCAAGGCTTAATGTGTCCTCATGGCCTTCTAATGCCCTTCTAATAGTTTGTTTTATCCAATTAACCGCATAGGTCGAAAACTTGCAGCCTAATGCAGGATTATATTTATCAATAGCTTTCATTAGCCCAATTATTCCAACTTGGACTAAATCCTCAAAATCATAATCCTTATAATTGCATACTTCAAACATAGTGTAATATTTATTTGCGATATACTTTACAAGGTTAATGTTATTTACGATTAGCTGCTCTTTAGCCTTATCATCACCATTTGAGTAAAGCTCAAATAATTTTTCATTCGTCAAGGCCTACACCACCTTTTAAATTTTTCCGGCCTGCTGCAATGTCTTCCTTTCCCTGCGGCTCTCCCTTACCCCTTATTTAAGTTTCTTTCACCCCCTCACCCAAGTGAGGTGCTGTATGCAGCTAAAATATTAAGGCCTTGTGTCCCTACTGCTGGGATGTTAACCCTCACATAAGGCCGGCCCTAATCCCAAAATGTCAGTTTTCTGCTCTTTTTCCTTAAAAATTTCACATTTTTTCATACTCTCCCTACCCATGTGAGGTATCCGAAAGCAGTTAAATTAAAGCCTTGCAAGGACAAGGCCTTGAAATGATGTGAAATGCCTTAAGGCCTACCAATGGAAATGTAAAACCTTAAGCTCGGCTGGTCGCTGCGGTCTCCACTAAATCTTATAGGGATTTAATCCCCCTACCCTCTTTAAAATTTCATTTTACAAATTTTTTACAAGCGAAGGGGACGCCGCCGGTATTGAGGAAACGCTGCAAAATTTCTTTATCAGCCCTACCCCTAATCAATTAATTCTATTATCCCAGTTAACTTGTTATATTTTACAAGTCCATTAATAGCCAATTCATCTAATGCTTGGTATAGAATCTCATCTGTTTTTATACTTGTTAGCTCCTTTAACATATCATCGTTTACATCTCTACCTTGGTCTGCTGCTATGCTTAACACAAAATACAATACTTTTGATTCCATGCTTAAACTTGTTTCTAATATGTCTGTCCTTATAACTGCATAATGCTTATTTAATTCCCTAACTACTTTTAACCTTCTTTCCATTTTACCAACTCCTTTAAATTGTATTACTGACTTTAACATGATTAATATAGTTTACCCATTAATAAACCTTTAATTGTAATTTAACAATAACAACTACTAAAAATTAAATTGCTGATGATGATTTTTAATCTTTAGTTTTCTTCCACATATATAATAAACAACAACAACTTATTTTAATCTTTTATTATTTTAATCTTTTATTATTTTAATATTTTATTATTATTTTTAATGTGTGGAAGTAAACTAAAGATTATCTCTAATTTACTTCCACATAACCACTTCCACATAACCACTTCCACATAACCACTTCCACATAACCACTTCCACATAACCACTTCTACATAACCCTTCATCTGGTGAAGTATCCAGTTAAGGTTTTCCCGCTATGGTGATAATTAATAATTAGCTTTTACATACTCAACAAATTTATTAATCGTCCTCTTTTCACTGCTGCAATAATTGTTTAAATACCATTCCATAGCCTTAATAATTTCTTCTTGATTAACAAAATATCCTTCAATTTCTGCTAATTTTAAAGCTCCTTCTTCAATAACATTAGTTTGAATCCTCTTTCCTGCCATTTCATAAAACCTTCTAACAAGTCCTTTATAATTCTTGGCCTTCTTTTCATTAATTAGCTTTTCTTTTTCTTTTTCTATCCTCATTTTCATTGTTTCATATAACCATAGATTATTGCCTCTCTCTGGACTTGCCCAATAACTAAACTTCATAATATCAATAACGTGATAGCCTAACTTAAACTCAAATAAATGAGCTGTATTATCATTAAAAAGGATTTTCTTATAAAGTCCCTCTATGCACTTAACAATAGTTGTTGTATTTAATCCTGTTAGCTCTGATAACTTTGATTTTGTAACCCTAAAATTATTTGTCCCTTCCTGCATATCATAAATATAAAACAATGCAATATAAGTTAAAACTTCTTCTAAGGTTAATTTTTTTGTTGCAGCATAATATATTAAGGCCTCAAATGTAAATCGGTCTATTTTAGAATATCTTTTCTCTAATTCACCATTGTTTATTTTTTTAATATCATCATGAAAAACAAAATAATTATATCCTGTCGCTAAATACTTTTTCCTTTTAGTTATTCCACCTGCTCTAAATTCCAATAAGGCAAAATCTTTAAGTTTCTTCCTTGCTGTCTGTATTGTTTTAGTGCTTACCCCAAACTTTGCTGCAAACTCAAAATCTGATTTGTAAAATTCTTCTGCTTGATTAAATTGATTCAATAACTCAATACAAAATAGCTTCTCAAAAGTTGTTAGGTTTTTATAATATTGACATTCAAAAAATGTTTCTGGTATTGCAAAGTAATTTATATATTCACCCATTATTAAACCTCCTGCACTATGGTATTTATTAATTAGCTTAGCAAAATATCTTTTAGTTGTCTTATGTTATCAATGAAAAGTTTTATATTACATTGTAAAGTCCCATTTAAAAAATCTGTTATTAGCTTATCAATTTCTGGACTATATTCAAATACAAACTGTTTACCCTTCTTGCTGTCCTCAATTCTTAATAACTTAATGCCGCAGCTTAATAAAACTGCGGCCCTGTTTAAAGATATTGTTTTATATTCTTTCATTATCTCAACCCTTCCTTAAAAATTTTTAATGTCAATATCTTTATTTCTTACACATGGTATATTATAATTAAATTGCGTTAATTTTATTTTTTACTTCCTTATGGAAGTTTCTTTTTTTATTGCTGCATTTATTAGGGCCTGCTTTAGGTCGTTTATGTATTCTTCCTCTGGAACGTTTGCATTAACAACTGCTATAAGGCAACCGTTGAAGTATGTTACTATAAATTTAAAGTTAATCTTAACTGCAACCTTTTGAACAATTAAACATTTATATCTTTCCTGCAGCTCCTTTAAAGAGGAGCATTTATTTATCTTTGCTGCTGATATTTTCATTTTGCTTGTCCCCCTTATAGTAAATATCATTTACCTGAAAGAACTTTATTCCTAACTCTCTAAGTCTTTTAACCTTTTCGGATTCATATATTACAACCCCATTAATTGTGATTTTCAAAATATGCTCGTCCAACTTTAATTCATCAGCTTTAGCAGTTTCCACCTTAAACCCTCCCATGTATTCTTTTTTCTAACCTTTGTCTTGCTCTTACTATTCTTTGCGTCCTTTCAATTATCTTTTCTTTTTTCATAGGATTTTCAATTACATCTTTCATTACAAGCCTTTTTAGTAACCTTATTTGCTGCATTTTTAACTTCTCAAGCCTTGTCAATTTATCACCACCTTTCAAGGCTGCAGCTCCGGAAGAATATTCCGACCCTTTATTCCTTCCATGATGTTTCATTTACCCATTTAAAGAAGGCCTCTTTAGGAATTAAGATTCTTCTTTTAGCTGCCTGTATCTTAGGGAAGTCCTTCCTATGCACCAAGTTAAGCATTGTATTGTAACTTACACCTAACAACTTTGCAGCCTCATCAATGTTTAGCGTTAGCCTTTGTATCTTTTCCTTCAATGCGTCGTCTGTGTAAATTTCATATTGCTTTTGCTCCATATCAAAGACCCCTTTCCTTTGCTTATAAAATAGGCACTTTTTTGATATAAAATTTTTTAAAGGTGTAAATATATTACCTTGGTGTTTGATAGTCTTGTTTTACAAGCTGAGCTTGTGCAACTCTGTGCAAAAATCGATTTTAAATTATGCTCTTGCCATTAACTTTTTTGCTCTCTCACTTAAAGCCTTTCTTGTTTCCTCTGAAAAATTCATTTTCTTAGGCGGTCTAACTCCTAACCATGCTTTAGGCACTATAAAAGTTAATCCACCTTCACCGTTATTCTTCTTTAGCTGCACTTCATCTGGTCTTTCCTTAGCTAACTTCTTTAAATTTGTGATTAAGGCCCTGTTATAAGTGAAAATCTCTGCCTCTTTGTCCTTCTCGTTGAATAGGATTATTGTTTCCCTTTCCTCAAGTGATAACTTTGACATACTTAAAACCCCTTTCTTTTGTAATTTAATTTTCCCTGCAGCTCTCCAGCTGCTCTAATTTTCTTCTTAAAAGCTCATTTTCCGTCTTAAGTATCTTTAGCCTTATCATAAGCTCCGCATTTTGAGAACTTAGATTCTTTATGTCGTTGATTAGGCCTTCAATTATGTTTTCTTGCTGCTGGATGTATTGACACATTTTATCACCACCTTTCGTTAATATGTCTTTCCAACCCGGGAAGTCATTCCATCGTTACTTATGGTGTCATACGATTTTGAAAATCTCGTCAAAATCAACTTCCAATGCGTCAGCTATGGCCTTTGCTGTTTTTGGTGTGGGATTTGTTAACCCTTTTTCAAGTCTTGAAACTGCATATTTGCTTAAACCTGCTTTCTTAGAAAGTCCATGCCTTGAAAGCCCTTTTTTGATTCTTAAAATTTGTATTTTTTTAATATCTGGTAAGATAGTCATTATATCACCCCTCCAGAGTTACTCAATTGAACAATTTTCTTCTTATGCATAGTATAAATTATTCAAATGAGTATGTCAAGGATTTTTATTGCAAAAATATATTCATTTGAATAACTTTTTGATATATAATATAAACATAGAACAAATAGAAAGGAGGTATTAAATGGATTTTTCACAAAGATTAAAAGAATTACGAAAAGAAAATAAATTAACACAGCAAGAATTAGCTGACTTAGTAGGATTATCAAAAACCGCTATTGTTCAATACGAAAATGGCAAAAGAAAGCCTAATTATGAAATATTAAAAAAATTAGCTAATTTTTTTAATGTTTCTACTGATTACTTGATAGGTAAGAGTTGTTTTAAAGAAGGTGACATCGAATATGCTTATAAAAATCTCACCATTGAATATTTAAAAAGAATTGAGAGTTTACCCGAAGAATATAGAGAAAAAATTATGTTTATTTCTAATATCTTATTTATAAACATTCTGGATTATTATTTCAAAAATGATATTGATTTTTTTATAGTTTATTTAGACTTTTTCTTTAAACTTTTTGACAAAATTAGCTCTATTATGGGCCTAAATTTATTTGTCGGATATGATGAAAATTTAGATTTTAATGTTAATGAATTTGAAAAAATAAATTATTTTAAATATGAAGATGAGAAAAACTTTAAATTCAATGTATTTAAAAAGCTCTTATTCGATTATTTTCAAACAAAAAATGAACTCAATGCTTTATTAGATGAATTTTTTGTAAAAGTATTTGAGGAAGAATATAATTCTGCTATTGAATTGCTAAAATACGAAGATAAATAAATTCAAAATATAAATGCTTTCAAATAATTTTTTTATGTATTTCACCCCGCTAAATCACCAACCTTAAACATAGTATATCTCAGCTCTGCAGCAATAACCGGATTCCATTAAAAGGTATCGCAACTTGCGACCCCCTTTAAGTAAAAAAATTAATCTAAAAGAGGTGTTATAAATGCCCCTTGCTGCATTTAATCCTTTTACATTTAAAGATTATTTAAACCTTCCTGATAATACAAACATTCAAGTTATTGATGGTGTGCCTTATAATATGTCTCCGTCTCCTTCAAGAATACATCAAAAACTTATTGTGGAGCTTGTAACTATAATCAATAATCATTTAAAAGCTAACAAGCTACCATGTGAAGTTTATTCCTCACCCTTGGACGTTATTTTCATTAATGAAGGTGAGGATATTTATTCATCTAAAAACATTGTGCAGCCGGATCTTTTTGTAGTATGTGATAAAAGCAAACTAACCGATAAAGGCATTGTCGGAAGTCCTGATTTTATCATTGAAATAGTTTCCCCTTCCTCAGCTGCCATTGACTATGTTAAAAAGCTAAACCTGTATAACCAATTTAAAGTTAAAGAATACTGGATTATTAATCCTAATACTTTTAAAATACTTGTTTATAAACTGCAGGAAAACAACGAATATGCCGAACCCGAACAATTTACCTTTGACGACAAACTAAAAATAGAGTCTTTAAACCTAATCATTGACTTTAAAACCTTAAAAGAAGGTGTTATAAATGCCTAAGAAAAGAGGGAATAACGAAGGAACGATATATAAGAGGCCTAACGGAACTTGGTGCGGTCAAATTACACTTGGAAGAAAAGAGGACGGCAAACTAAAAAGGCTAACCTTTTACGGGAAAACAAGGCAGGAAGTCGCCGATAAGATTAATAAGGCTATTAATTCCTATAATGCAGGTGTATTAGTAGAGCCTTCACAACTTACATTAGGCAGCTGGCTAAATACTTGGCTATTTGAATATAAAAAAAGCAGCTTGAGACCTTCAACGCTGCAAAGTTATGAGTATTTGATTAGGTATCACATCAGCCCTGCATTAGGACATTATAAGCTAAAAGAGTTAAGGCCTGAGCATATACAACTTTTTTACAATGAAAAGCTAAAAGAAGGCCTATCACCAAGAACCGTTAAATATATTCATACCCTTTTACATGGTGCATTAAAACAGGCCGTAAAAAATAATATAGTCGCCCGTAATGTAACAGAGGCAACTATATTACCTAAGCAAAGAAAAAAAGAAATTAGGGTATTATCACTTGAGGAACAACAAAGATTTTTACAAGCCCTTGAAGGAGAACGTTTAAAGGCTGCTTTTATTATAGCACTTGCAACGGGATTAAGACAAGGTGAGCTATTAGCTCTTACGTGGGATAATGTGGACTTGAAAGAAGGAACAATAAAAGTTAAAAGGTCATTGAAAAGAGTAAAGAACTTTGACCCAAGTATAAAGAAAAATACTATTTTAATATTTCAAGAACCTAAAACAAGCTCCGGGATTAGGATTATTCCATTACCACCCGCAGCAATAGAGGAATTAAAGGAGCATAGGAAAAGGCAACTTGAAGAAAAGCTAAAAGCTGGTGAAGTTTACGAAGATAATAACCTTGTCTTTGCCACTGAACTTGGTAAACCTATTGACCCAAGAAACCTATTAAGAACATTTTATCGCATTATCGAAAAGGCTAATATTGATATAAACTTCCATGCTCTGCGTCATACTTATGCTACAAGGCTGCTTGAGGCTAACGAACATCCTAAAGTAGTCCAAGAAATATTAGGCCATAAGGATATTACAACAACGCTTAATATATATTCTCATGTTTTACCGGAAGTTAAAAAAGCTGCAGCTATGAAAATTAATCATCTGTTTGAAGTAGATAATAAAAATAAAAAGTCTAAGTGATTATTTATGTCCTTTACCCTTTGTGTTATAATATTAATACCACTTCCGGAGGTGTTTAAATATGGATAATCAAAATCTTTTGACTGCAATTGAAGAACTGCTTGATAAAAAACTTGAACCTATTAACAACAAACTTGATAACATGGAGAAAAAATTAAATGCAGTATTTGACCAAGTGGCCGACCTTACAGAGTTTAAAACCGAAGTTAAAGAAAAACTTGATAACATTAGAGATGATATTAACGCTATCGAATATGTAACATCTAAAAACTGGAATGAAATAACTAAGCTAAAAATAGCAAAATAACAAATGGGGTGGCAAAATGCCGCCCCATTTTCTTTATGAGTTTTTCACAAAAAAGTAAAAAACCTCAAGTTCCGGCCTGCTGGAAGGTTTTAATTTTTGCTCCGGCCTTGTGGAGCAACTTTAATTTTCCCATTATTTTTTGTTTTAACAATACTTATGCGTTATACCCTACAATAGCAAGGTATTGTGTAATAGATTATTAATAAGCTCATATATTCGCCCACTTCCGGTCGAAAGTTATCCTTGCAAAGGCATAAAAAATAGTCGGTTTATAAAACCGACCTTGGATTGAGTTTTTATTAGTCCTAAAACCCTTTTCCAACTCCTTATTGTTAATATAACACATACCTTAAATTATGGCAAGAAAAATTTTACTATTAACCATTAAGTTTTTGTTAATAGATAACAAGGTCTTTCTTGGATTTTGCTTTCTGTTTATGTGCTTTTAATGAAAAATATCAACAAATCCAATTTTGGATCGGTTAAGAGTTTCAATATATCTTTTAGAATCGCTTTTAAGGCCTTCCTTCTAACGTTTATTTTTAGATTCTTATTCCGTTGACGCTGAACGATTCGTTCAGCGTTTGCCTTCCTTTCAACATTTATCCTTAGATTCTTAACTATGAAAATTGTAAAATGTTGACTATATTTTGGATTCACAAAAATGTGAAACCAATAATCCAAGAACCCTATATACAACAATTAAGGTATAAATTATAAATACATTGCCTCGATATTTCATAGTCTTGTTTTACAAGCTGAGCTTGTGCAACTCTGTGCTAAAATCGATTTTTAAGGTATCCCCAACTTACGGACACCTTTAAAGGTATTACCGACTTGGAAATACCTTTAGATTATCTCATAAGGCTGCAAGGTATCGATAATCTATCAACACCTGTTAAGGATATTCCAACTTAGAACGTCCTTTTAACTCACCATTTCACCTTGGAATTATGCAGCAAAATAAAAATGCAGGATGTAAAAATACAACCTGCAAAATAAAATTTTCTCCCGTTGCAGTAAAATTGCAGTATTTTTAGTTTACTGCAACTCACTGCAATTTATAAAAGCCTTGAAAATACTGGAGCTCCATGCCGGATTCGAACCGGCGACCTGCTGATTACGAATCAGCTGCTCTACCGCTGAGCTAATGGAGCTAACTTGCTAGCTCTTCCTCTGATGTTTCAGCTTCAGATATTACAGCTAAAACCTTATCTTTATCATCTAATACCTTTATTCCTTCCTTTAATTTTAAATCTTCTACAGTTATCTTATCCCCTAACTTTTTATCCTTAACATCAATTTTTATAACATCTGGCAAATCCTTTAATTTTCCTTCTAATTCAACTTCTGAAACATAAACTTCTAAGATAAATCCCTTTGATTCTAAAAGCTGCTCTCCTTCATATACAAGAGGAACAGAAACCTTAACCTCTTCATCTTCATGAACTGCTTGGAACTCAACGTGAAGAATATCCTTATTTAAATAATCAAACTGAATATCTTTAATTATGCAAAAATACCTGCTGTTATTATAATCTAAATATACCTTAGAATGTTTACTGTTGTTTCTTAAAAGTTTTAATAAATCCTTCTTTAAAATCTTAATCTTTTGAGGATTTTCTATTCCCTTTCCATAAACTACAGCAGGAGTATATCCACTTTTTCTTACTGTATTAGGATTTTCAATTCTCTCAAGTGCAAGCACTTGATTCATAAACCTCACCTCCAATGTATTTCTAAATTTAGAAATACATAAAGGTAAAGTTTATTTATTGAAAATCCTAACAATTTTAATTATAAACTTTAAAAAACTCATGTCAAGTTTCTTTTCCATTTTTAGGCATTGTAGTATCTATCAAGATTTGCAAATTTTGTATATTGACCAAGCCATACAAGTTCAACGGTTCCCGTTGGACCATTTCTTTGTTTTGCTATTATAACTTCTGCTATATTCTTCTTGTCTGTGTCTTTATGGTAATACTCATCTCTATATAAAAACATTACAAGATCTGCATCCTGCTCAATGGAACCTGATTCTCTAAGGTCAGAAAGCATTGGCCTGTGGTCTGATCTTGCCTCTGGAGCACGACTAAGCTGAGATAAAGCAATAACAGGGGCATCCATCTCCTTTGCAAGAGCCTTTAAAGATCTTGAGATTTCAGAAACCTCCTGTTGTCTATTTTCGCTTCTTCTACTACCTGACATAAGCTGAAGATAGTCAACTATTATAAGATCTAACCCCTTTTCTATTTTAAGCCTTCTACACTTAGACCTCATTTCGTTTACTGAAATTCCAGGAGTATCATCTATAAATATTTTTGATTGGGCCATTGGATTGGCTGCCCTTGCAAGCCTAAACCAATCCTCTTCATCAAGATCGCCTGTTCTTAATTTAAGCATGTCTATGTTTGCCTCTGAACAAAGCATTCTATAGGCTAGCTGTTCCTTTGACATTTCAAGGGAAAATATGGCAACGCTTTTTTTAGCCCTTAAAGCAGCATGTAAAGCTATGTTTAAAACAAAGGCTGTTTTTCCCATAGAAGGCCTTGCTGCAACCAATATGAAATCTCCTTTTTGAAAGCCGGACGTTTTTCTATCAAGATCTATAAATCCTGAAGGTATTCCCGTTATATCCCCTTTTGTTTTAGATAAATGCTCTATAGTATCAAAGCTTCTTGCTATAATATCTGATATCGGCTCAAAATCCGTATCGGCTTTGTTTTGCGAAATATCAAAGATAGACTTTTCAGCTAAACTTAAAACCTCTTCAACATCATCTGGTTCTTGATAACATTTTTCCATTATCTCATTAGATGCAGCTATTAACCTTCTTAAAAGAGCCTTCTCCTTAACAATTTTTGCATAATGCTTTGCATTAGCTACAGTAGGCACAGCAGTAACTATTGTTGATATATAACTTACCCCGCCTACAGCCTCTAAAAGATTTCTGCTCTTTAAAAGGTCTATTACTGTTATAGTATCAACAGGTTCGTCCTTTTCATATATTTCAACTATTGTATCAAATAAAATTTTATGGGATTCCTTATAAAATTCATCTCCCTTTAATATCTCTGTAACTTCAGCTATAGCATCTTTATCAAGAAGCATGGAACCTAAAACCGACTGTTCAGCTTCTATATTATGCGGAGGAACCCTTAATTTATCCATTTAATCGCCTCCTAGAAAATAGCCTCTATAACTTCTTCTATGCTTGATACAGGGATTATCTCAATATCATAATCCTTATAAACTTCCTCTAAATTTTCCTTTGGAATTATAACCCTTTTCATTCCTGCCTGCATTGCACCATAAATTTTTTCATTTATTCCACCTACAGGTTTTATATCACCCAGCAAAGATATTTCCCCGGTAATAGCCGTATCTTGCCTTACTTTCTTTCCTGTTATGGCGCTTAATATTGCCACAGTAATAGCTGCACCTGCTGAAGGACCATCCACATTTCCGCCACCTACTATGTTTACATGAATATCATAATTTGAAATATCTATTCCTGTAATCTTTCTTATAACTGAAGCTGCATTAAATACAGAATCCTTTGCCATAGTTCCTGCCGTATCATTAAACCTTACGCTTCCACCTTCCTTTTCAAAAGCAACCGCCTCTATTTCCAATATGCTTCCTAAAAATCCTAATACGGCAAGTCCAAATACCTTTCCAACTTCCCCTTCATCTTTTGCGTAATTCTTATAATAAGGAACCATTTTTGAAAGATTTATAACTTCTAAAATATCTTCTTTTTTTATAAAAACTCTCTTTCTTCTTCTTTTATAAAAAGCATACCCATATGCATCTGCTAGTATATTAACAGCCTTTCTTCCTTCTATGGTATACTGGCTTATTATACTTGGAATTTCATCATCCATTTTAATTTTTAACTTTTTAGCAGCGTTTATAACAATATTTTGTATATCTTTTCTTGAAAGGGGCTCAAAATATACCTCTGCACACCTTGATCTTAAAGCAGGGTTAATTTCCTCAGGACTTCTTGTAGTTGCCCCAATCAAAATAAAATCAGCAGGTGCTCCCTCTTCAAAAATTTTCTTTATATATGCTGGAACATTCTCATCATCAGGGTCATAATAGGAGGATGAAAATTCAACCCTCTTGTCCTCTAAAACTTTAAGGAGTTTATTTTGAAGTATAGGGTCCATCTCTCCTATTTCATCTATAAAAAGGATTCCTCCATGGGCTTTTGTAACAAGACCAAGCTTTGGCTCTGGGATTCCACTTTCTGCAAAATCCCTCTTGCTTCCTTGATATATAGGATCATGAACAGAACCTAAAAGAGGATTTGTAATTTCCCTTGGGTCCCACCTTAGGGTTGTCCCATCTACTTCTATAAAAGGAGCATCTTCCTTAAAAGGCGTTGATTTTAACATTTTGGCTATTTCAAAAGCAAGCCTTGCTGTAGTGGTTTTACCAACCCCTGGAGGACCATAAAGTATAATATGTTGAGGATATGGGGAAGCAAGCTTTGATAATATAGCCTTTATAGCTCTTTCTTGTCCAACAATTTCTCTTACTGAAGAAGGCCTTAAAACCTCCATTATAGTTTTTGAAAGCTTTATATTATCAAGTCTTTGAAGCTCTTCTAATTTTTTTAAGGTCTTGCTATTTTCTGGGCCTCTTTGTTTTTTTATTATATTTAACTTTATTTCATCTATAAATCTCTCGTTATTCCTTTCAATTATTTCATCTACTTTTTTTTCAAGTTCAAGCTCAACTTTTCTTCTTGCAACTATATAAGCTATTCTATCCTCTAATTGGCTTATAGTATCCAAAGGATTGTCTATAAAATCATCCTTATCTAGCAAAATCTTTTGTAAAACATAAATTTTTTCGTTTAAATCCGTAGAATATAAAGAATCCAAAAGATTTTCTTCTTTTAAAATAGAATTTATATTTTCAACTCCATATAAATCATAAAGTTTAGTAATTAATGCATCAACCTTTGCCTTTAGATTTTCATATTGTCCCTTAAAAAGCTCTTTTACATCTTTAGCTACATTGTTTTTCACTTAAATCTTCCTTTCTACTTTGCCTTGATGTTAACTTTAAGTTTTGCTGTAACATCAGGATATACCTTTATTTCAACATTATATACTCCTATCATTTTAATAGCTTCATCAAGTTCTATTTTTTTCTTATCTATATCAATTCCGTGCTGCTTTTTAAGAGCCTCTGCTATATCCTTTGAAGTAATTGAACCAAATATTTTACCATTTTCCCCTGCTTTTACAAAAACTTCAACCGATATTTCAGAAATTTTCTTTGCTATTTCCTTTGCCCTTTGAAGTTCTTCTTGTTTTCTTTTTTCTTCTTTAGCTTTTTGTACTTCAAGAATTTTTAAATTAGCTTCATTTGCTTCAACGGCTAATTTTTTTGGGAAAAGATAGTTTCTTGCATAACCATCTGATACGTTTATTACATCTCCTTTTTTTCCTACACCTTTAATATCTGCTTGAAGTATTACCTTCATCTTCTGTCACTCTCCTTAATATAATTTTTTATTGCTTCTTCTAAAAGATTTTTAGCCTCATCAACGTTAACGCCTGAAAGTTTTGCACCGGCTATGGTCATATGTCCTCCACCACCGATGCTTTCTAAAATAACTTGAACATTAATATCCCCTAAAGATCTTCCGCTTATTATTACTTCATTTTCAACCCTTGCAAGGACAAAAGAAGCTTCCACTCCATCTATTTTTAAAAGGTCATCTGCAGCTTGAGGAACTATCAAAAAGTTATCAATAGGTTGCCTATAAACGGCTATTGCAATACCGTTTTTTATCTCTGCGCTTTTTATAAGCTCCATTCTCTCTATAAAGGTTTTAAAATCATCTGCAAAAAGCTTTTTGACCTCTATAAGATCTGCTCCCATTCTCCTTAAAAAAGAAGCAGCCTCAAAGGTCCTTGAACCTGTCTTAAAAGTAAAGTTTTTAGTATCAACATATATGCCTGCCATCAAAGCTTCTGCTTCTTCCTTTGTAAGTTCAACCCTTTCATTCATATACTGTAAAATCTCTGTAACAAGCTCTGCAGTAGAAGATGCATAAGGCTCTATATAGGTTATAACTGCATTGTCTATAAAATCTGCACTTTTTCTATGGTGATCTATTATAACTACATTACCTACTTTATGCAAAAGCTCTGGATTTTCAAGGAAGTTTTTTCTATGAACATCCACTATAATAAGTAAAGTCTTATCGTTTGCAATAATGTTTGCCGTTTCGTTATTTATAAAAACTCCTTCATACTCTTTATTATTAATTTTGTTCATCAATTTTTCAATAGATTTATTTACCTTATTTAGAACAATATAGGCAGTTTTTCCTTTTTGCTTGCATCCCCTATATACCCCAAGGGCTGAGCCTATACTGTCAAGATCTGGAGTTTCATGACCCATTATTAAAACTTGACTGCTTTGATTTATAAGCTCAGATATTGCATGAGCAATAACCCTAGCTTTAACTTTTGTCCTTTTTTCAACCTCTTTGCTTTTACCTCCAAAAAACAAAAATCTTTCTCCATCTTTTATTACAGCCTGATCTCCACCTCTTCCTAGTGCAAGATCCTTTGCAGCTACAGCATATTGATGTATCTTATAAGGGTTTTCGGCATTCATTCCTATTCCAATGCTTAAAGTGGCAGGTATTTTGTTTCCAAAATAAATCTCCCTTACTTCATCTAATATAGAAAATTTTTCCTCCATAAGTTTGTTTATATGTTGCTGCTCAAAAACAGCAACGTATTTATTTACATCATATTTCCTTACAAAAGCATTTAAGCTATTTGCAAAAGAATTTATTTTTTTATCTATCTCAGCTATTAATATAGGCCTGTTTATATCATCTATGCTTTTTACTACTTCATCATAATTATCTACTTCAATCAATGCAACAACCATTTTTTTATTGTTATAATTATCACAAAGCTCATAATAATTGGTTTTATTTATGAAGTAAAAAATATATACATTTTTACCAGACTTTGACCGAATTATGTTTATTAAAACATCATAAACTTCTTCTCCAACAGCCACTTTATTCATTTTACTTATATTTTTTTCTAAAACTTTGTTCAAATCAATATCACTTATTATCATATTTATGTTTTTTCCATAGGGACTTTTATAAACATTTTCTAAAAAAAAGTTATTAGCCCAAATCATCTTTCCTTCGCTATCTGCTATGACAAGGGGAATAGGTATCTTAGATAAAGTATTTCTTCCTGCAGAATCTATGTTGCTTGTAATATCCTCTATAAATTTAAAAAACTCATTTTTCTTAATTTCTGAACTTCTTAAATTATAATAAAGAAGGATAAAATATATAACAACCCCTAAAAATAACAGGTTGATATTATAAAAAGCCAATATCCCTAAAAGTAAAGCTATTATAAACAAATATACTTTCACATTAGGAATAAAATTTTTAAATTTATTATCCATAACGACCCTCCATTATTTTGGAGAATGCCTAATCCTTGACTTATCTAACTTCCTTAAATTCAAGGAATAGTCAGCTACTCCTATTAAAAATAGTATATTTCCTAAAAATACAAAAGCAAACACTAAAAGGACTACTTTTAAAGACTTTGAAATCCCCTGCTTATCAAACCAAAAACTTAGGGCCGCAAGCCCGTTTACCGCAAATACAACAAGCATTAAATACATAGAATTTAAAAGTATTGCATCTGCATTTTTTATTTTAAAATAAGAAGCTATATATCCAATCAAAACTATAAACATAATTGAAATAGCTAGCTTTATAGGAATATACCAGTTTGAAAACTTAGGTATACCATCTAGTTCTATCCCAAATCTTGAATATATATTCTTAGCTAAAATATAGGTTATCATAGCTGAAATAAACCCATGAGAAAATATAGCAAAAGGTATGAGCATCATAAGCATCTCTTTAGGAGGAATAGATTTTAAAGCATTTTCGTATAAATCCTTTTGAATTCCTAGTTTTTCATAAAAACTTTTTGCTGTATCTATGCTATTATAAAACTCATCTAAAATAAGTTTTATATAATCCTGACCTGCTATTAGTCCAAATATTTTTATTGATATCGTAACAGATATTATGTTTATAATTATCATTACAAATATAGTATTTATAGCACTTTCTTTTCTTTTTATCATTATTCCTAAAACAATCCCTAATATACCATTTGTAATTGCAAATCCCAAAGCAGTATAAGGATCAGTAAAAAGAAGAACTATAATAGTTGTTGCAATTAAAGAAATAAAACTATATTTATAACCATGCTTTATCTGAATAAGCGCAATTGGCAAAGGCCACATGAAAAGACCTATAAAATAAAATATAGGAACATATATACTAACTAATACTAAAACCACTGCAATAGCAGTAAGAAGTGCGGACTCTATAAGCGCCCTTGTTGTATTCATCTAATCTATTCCCTACCTTCCTTTAAATATGTAATTAAACTTAAATAGTCGGCGTTCTCTTGATTTTCATCCTCTGAAAGGCTAACTCTTAATTTTTTAATTATTTTATCATCTATGCTAGAATAGTCAATTCCAAGCTTTTTAGCTAAAAGATATGACAATATTATAATTTGTGATAATTCATCCTTTATTTCATCTAAGTTAGCTCTACTTCCCTTTAACATTGACACATGAAGGTCTGAAACTGATGTCAACAAAAACGTTTTATAAGTTTCTATAAGTTTTATATTGCCCATTATATCCAATTCTTCCCCCATTTTAACACCTCCAAATACCACAATCATTTATTCTTATTATATCACATAATAATAAAATAAAAAGTGCCCAGCGGGCACCTTTTAGCTTTATTCTGTTGTAAATGGAAGTAAAGCAACATTTCTTGCTCTCTTTATAGCAACAGTTAATTGTCTTTGATGTTTTGCGCAATTTCCTGTAATTCTTCTTGGAAGAATCTTTGCTCTTTCTGTTATATATTTTTTAAGTCTTGCAACATCCTTGTAGTCGATGTATTCAATCTTATCAACGCAGAATGCGCAAACTCTCTTTTTCTTTTTTTGCTTTGTTGCCTTCTTTGCGTTTGACATCATATCCCCTCCTTACCTAAGTTTTAAAATGGAATGTCATCCTCACCATCGACAGGGAAGAAATCTCCTTCGTCGCTTGCAACTTCATCCTGTACAAAAGACCCAGCCTGTTCCTTTGGCCTGTCTAAAAACTTTACTTCATCTGCCACCACTTCAGTAACATACCTGTTTGTCCCATCTTGAGCCTGATACTTTCTTGTTTGTATAGAGCCTGAAACTGCAACAAGCCTTCCTTTTGTCAAGTTATTAGCAACAAGCTCCGCAAGCTTTCTCCAGCAAACTATAGGTATAAAATCTGTTTCCCTCTGACCACTTTGATTTACATAGGGTCTATCAACTGCTAACGTAAAGGTGGTCACGGCAATACCCGTCCCTGCTGTATATCTTATCTCAGGGTCACGAGTTAGCCTGCCTATTAAAAAAACTTTATTCATTATATCCCACCTTAATTAGTCTAATTTAACAACTATGTGTCTTATAACATTGTCGGAGATTCTTAAAACCCTGTCTACTTCCTTAGGTAAGTCAGGGTTCGCAGTGAAGTTAATTAATACATAGTAACCTTCATTAAAATGCTTTATTTCGTAAGCAAGTCTTCTCTTGCCCCACTCATCAACATTTTCAATAACTCCACCGCCGTTTTCAATTACACCCTTTATTTTTTCTATTGTAGCCTTAACTTCTTCTTCAGCTACATTTGGTGCGATTACGAAAAGAGTTTCGTATCTTCTCATTCCTTTCACCTCCTCCCTCTGGACTAAGGCCCAATCACATGGGCAGGGACTTTAATATTTTAACATATAAGTTATTATTGTGCAATATTATCTTGTGCACTTTTTATTATTTTCTTTACAACCTTTTCAAATTTAGACCTTGGAAGCATTACTATTCTTCCACATTTTAAGCATTTTATTTTTATATCAGCTCCAAGTCTTATAACTTCCCAAGTTTTATTTCCACAAGGATGTTCCTTTTTTGTTTCTACTACATCTCCTAAATAAAACTCCTTCAAAATTCCACTCCTTTCATTTGTTTACTATAACTCTTTTAGGAACAGCTATTTGTATTTTTTCTTTATCAAATTGGCTTTTTATTCTTCTTCTAAGCTCCATTTCAACATCCCATTGCTTCATTGGTAAAGTTTTTGCTACTATCCTTATAACATAACCGGTTTCTAAAAAATTTACAACCCCCAAAACTTCGGGACCTTCGACTATAGTTTCAAAATCATCCCTAACTTCCTTACATATTTTTTTTAATAAATCTATTGCCCTGTCAACATCCTCCTCATAGGCAACAGTAACATCAACCAAAGCCCTCATATTTCCTCTTGACCTATTGGTTACTTTTGATATAGAGCCATTAGGTATTATATGAAGGTCTCCTGAAAAATCCCTAAGTTTAGTTACTCTTATTCCTAAAGCCTCAACTACTCCTGAAAGCCCATCTATTGTAACATAATCTCCAACAGCAAATTGATCCTCCATAAGTATAAAAAAGCCCGAAATAACATCCCTTACAAGACTTTGTGCTCCAAAACCTATAGCAACGCCCGCAACTCCTGTAACTGCAATAAGAGTTTTTACATCAAATCCTAAAGTTTCAAAAATCCAAATAAAAGAAAGGACATAAACGCTATATCTTAATAAACTTTTAAAAAGCTCCTTTAAAGTATCAGCTTTTCTGTCATTAAGCCCAAATTTCGTTGTTTTTTGCTTTTCAAAAAAGTTATTTATTAATCTACTTCCTAACCTTATAACAACCTTCATCAAAATCAAAATAACTATTATTTTTATAACTACCTCTAATATACCCATTAAATCTAAATTGTTAATCATATTTCTCACCTCTTTAGTAAGTTTACACTATTTTTAAAATACATTCAATAAAAAAAGCACACCTAAAGTGTGCTACTCTATAGGTTCAAAAATTTTATTTTCATCAAACTTATAAAGCCTTTTAACCTTTATTTTTCCTTCTTTAATTAATTCTTTTACTTTTTCTAAATCATCATGGAATATTTTAATAGAAATTCCACAGCTTTTTGTTATCTCCCTTGGAGTAGGCATTATGTTGCCTTTTATTCCTTGTTGTTTTAATACTGCTTCACATTGTATTGCAAAGTTTGTGCTGTCAAATGTTATAAGAACATTCATAGCTATCCCTCATATTTTTATAGTTTTTGTTGAATTCATCTTTTCAACTATAGTATACATATTAGTTACAGTTCCTACAACAAGTTTTTCCTTTAAATTATAAAAATCTAAACATGTTCCACAGGATAAGATCTCTACCCCAAGCTCTTCAAGCTTTTTTAGACTGTCTAAAACATCTGAACCCTCTGTGGTAAGAAAAACTCCGGAATTTAAAAATATAATAGTCCCCGGCTTTTGTGAAATTTCAGTTAAAGAATATATAAAGCTTTTCATAAGCATACTTCCAAGCTTATCATCACCTAATCCCATTTTATCCGTCGATATTATATAAGTTAAAGATGTATCTATTTCTGCATTACTTATACTACAAACAATAGGCTCTTCTACCTTTTTTAAATCTCCATCTTTTTTTGCATAAAAATAATATAGCCCATCCTTTTCTTCAACATCAAAAGCTACATTTGCGCTTTTTAAATACTTAGCAACGTTTTCCTTTGAAGCTTTGTTATCTACAATTATTTGAAGTTCGTCAAAATCCTGCCCTTCTACTTCTTTTTTTGTTAATATAACAGGTTTCGGACAAGTAAGACCTCTGCAATCTAATACCTTCATTATATCACCCACCATCCTTTTTTATCTATGGTAAAATAAACTTTTACCAAAATAAAGATATATAAAAATAATTAATAAAACTACCTCAAACTATTTATTTTCTTTATAATAGGAAAAATTATATTATAATGATAAAAATACTTTGCCACCTTTGAACTTTGTATTAATTCATTTAGCAAACTATCCCTTGAAGATATATTAATTATAGGAGTTAAAAGAGCAAATATTAAAGATATTATAAAAAAACATTTTAAAAAACCTAAAATCATTCCCAATAACTTATCTAAAAAACCCAATTTACCCTTCCTTATTTTTATGTTTTCCCTAATTATATTAAAAAGTATGTTAAGAATTAAAAAAACTAAAAAATAAGTAGCTGCCGTCAAAAACAAATCTGTAGCCATCCTTGATATATATTTTTTATCAACAAACAAATTTAAAACATCTAGAGTTTGCTTTGAGCTTATTTTTTCTAAAAAAACTTTTTGCATACTTCTATATATATTTGTGTTGTTTATTATATAATCCATAACATATGGAGACAAAACTTTTGAAAAGTAGATCGAAAGCCCTAAAAAGAACAACCTTACTAAAGTTAAAACAAAACCCTTTTGCATTCCATCCAAACTACCGTATAATAATATTAGCACTACGGCTATATCAAGATAATTTACCTTTATCAACTCCTCCATAATATCCCTTCTTACATTAAAGTGAGGTGAAAAAAATGTTTAATAAAGATTTTATACTAAAACTTAAAAGATTTTTTATTTTTCTTTTAATTTACACCCTATTATTTTTTACATTCTTTAAGACTCTTCCCTACACTCTACCTTTTGTTCTTGCTATTATTATAGCATTAATAAACAAACCTTTTAACAAATTTTTAATAAAACAATTTAAACTTCCTGTTGCTTTATCATCTATTATAACTACTGGTATAACCTTTAGTTTAATATTTTATATCTTAAGTTTAATAATAATAAAAATCATATCAGAAGCAAGAACCCTTCTTTTTAAAATTCCAAATGTTGATACTTTATACCCTTATATTCAAAATATTATTATAAACCTTGAAAGGCATGTAAGAAATTTAGACCCTTTTATAATTGAAAAGCTACAAACAAACCTTAACAAGATATTTTCCTCTGCCTTTAACATGCTACAAACCCTTTTAAATACCATTTTATCCTTTGCTATAAAACTGCCTTCTGTATTTTTAATTATAATAATAACTTTTATAGCCACATACTTTTTATCAAAAGATATAACCCTCTATGAAATGGAACTTACAAGTATATTCAATGAAAACGGAAAGAAAAAATTCGAAGAATTTATTTCTGAAGCATATAAAATGCTTATAGGATACATCAAATCCTACTCTATATTAGTAAGCTTAACATTTTTAGAAAGCTTAATTGCCTTCACGAGCTTAAAGCTTAGCTATGCCTTCCTTTTAAGCTTAGTATGTGCCCTATTAGATATATTCCCTATACTAGGGGTTGGCCTTATATACTTTTCTTTAGTTATATACTTTGTAATAATGAAAAAATATTACATGGCCATAGCTGTAATAATAATATATATAATCATCACCATAATAAGGCAAATAGTTGAACCAAAGCTTGTATCTTCAAATCTTGGTTTGAATCCTATTATGGTCCTTGCATCAATTTATATAGGAGTTAAAGCCTATGGATTTTTAGGAATGCTATATCTTATATTTTTAATGGTTTTTTACAACATCCTTAAAAAAATACAAGTTATATAGTATATTAAGCCTCCCTTTTGGAAAAAATCTTAACTAGATTCAAAAGGGAGGTTTTTATATGCTACAAGAAAAGAAGCTGCAAATTTCCATTGAAAGCGACAAACCACATTCTCCATTCATTCTTTCTAATGAAATAACAAATCTTATTAAAGACGTAGAGGTAAACAGAATAGTCATCCTCTGTATAGGAACCGACAGATCTACAGGAGATTGCCTTGGCCCTTTAGTTGGAGACAAATTAACTAAAAGTTATAATTTAAAAGAAATTGACATATATGGTACCCTTGAAACTCCTGTCCATGCTAAAAATTTAAACAATTATATAGAAATGATTTACTCAAACTACAAAAACCCATACATAATAGCCATAGATGCTTCCCTTGGTAAAGTTGAAAACATAGGCAAAATAAATTTATATCAGGGTCCTATCTTTCCTGGAGCTGGAGTTAACAAAAATCTTACTCCCGTTGGTGATATTTCAATAACAGGAATAGTAAACATGTCAGGATTTATGGAATATTTTGTTCTTCAGAACACTAGGCTATCCCTCGTAATGAAAATGGCAGATGTTATATCCTTTTCCTTATATCTTTCCCTTAAAAAACTATACCTTAATTCAAACATTACAATAAGGTGATTCCAAAATATACATAGAATAACATAAAACCCTCTTGCTAAAAATATATTCAGGAGGGTTTTGTATGATAATAAGCGTAGAGGATTCCCTTGAAAACATATATCAAGAATTAAAAAATCTAGGCTATGAAGTTTATAAGATAAGCCAAAACATTCCTTCAGATATATACATATACTCTGAAACAAATACCCCTTTAATAAAACTCAACTCAATTATTCAAGCTAAAGACCAAGGTTCTTTTATTTTAAACTGTGACAATATGAACTTACAGGATATAATATTTTCAATTCATCATAAAACATATTCCCCTCTTTTTTAAGCTACTTAATGTAGCTTATTTTTATTCATAGCCTCTTTTAAAACAGCCTTTTCCTCCTCTGATAAATCATATTTTGAAATTCCGTTTATAATAGGCTTTGCAAAGGCCGTGCTTTCATTTCTTCCATAAATCCCTGTAATTATAACTCCATCGTTGTTGTCATCTAAAAGAGCTATTGAAAAGCTAAGATCTGAACCGACATCATCAAAGGCCCTGTATCTCATCACTGCAACCTTTTGAATACAATTTTTTAACCTATTATCCACTTCTTCATAAGCTTCAACCACTTTTTTAGTAAGTTCTAAAGCCTCATCAATTTTTGCATTATTCTCCATTATAAGTTCTTCTATATTTTTTCCTGTTGTTCCCCTCATCATCTTTTTATATCTTTTTTCTAATCTTGATATTTCAATCCTATTTAAAATATCCATAAATAAAAGTATTATAACTAATACCAACAAAATTATAAGAATAGGAATTTGAAAGTCCTGTAAAAAAGAATAAATTATGTCCATGCTCCACACTCCCTTTTAAATGTTTCACGTGAAACATTTTATATATTTAAAAGTTCTAAAATCCTTTGTAGGTCATCCTCAGAATAATATTCTATCTCTATCTTCCCTTTATTTTTTCCACTATTTATCTTAACTTTAGTTCCAAAAAACATTTGAAGTTTTTCTTCAACATCTTTGTAATAAACATTATTATTTTTTGTTTCCTTTTTCTGTTTTTTACTGTTTAACTCCCTTACTATTTTTTCCGTTTGTCTTACATTTAATCCTTCCTCTACTATTTTTTTTGCTAATTGATATTGAACCTCTTTGTCCTCTATGGATGCTATTATCTTTCCATGTCCCTCTGAAATATCCCCATTATTTATGTATTCAATAACCCTTTCATCTAAATTTAAAAGCCTTAAGGAATTTGCTATGGCTGATCTTGATTTTCCAACCCTTTCTGCTATTTCTTCCTGAGTTAAATTAAATTCCTCCATTAATTTTTTATAAGCCATGGCTTCTTCAATAGGAGTCAAGTCTTCCCTTTGTATATTTTCAATTAAGGATATCTCCATTATCTCTCTATCCGTTAAATCCTTTTCAACCACTGGAACTTTTTTTAAACCAGCTATCTTTGCAGCCCTCCAACGCCTTTCCCCAGCTATTATTTTATAAAAATCCCCTTCTTTTTTAACTATTATAGGCTGAATTATACCGTGGGCTTTTATAGACTCTGCTAAAGAATTTATTTTTTCATCATCAAATCTTTTCCTTGGTTGTTCTTCATTTGGGAAAAGCTTTGTTATATCAACTTCAAAAACTGCTCCATCTTTTTCAGCGTCAGGTATTAAAGCTCCTAATCCCTTTCCTAATACGCTTTTTTTCATACTACTCATCCCTTTCTAGTTCAATAAATTCCTGTGCAAGTTCTTTGTATGCTTTAGCTCCAGTTGAATTTTTATCATAAAGCATTATAGGAAGTCCATGGCTTGGTGCTTCTGCAAGCTTTATGTTTCTTGGAATTATTGTAGTATATACTTTCCCTTTAAAATATTTCTTTACCTCTTCCACCACTTCAATTGATAAATTTGTTCTTCCATCAAACATACTCATTACAACACCTTGAATATCAAGATCTTTATTTAAATTTTTTCTAACAAGATTTATAGTATTCATAAGTTGTCCTACACCTTCTAATGCATAGTATTCACACTGAATAGTAATTAAAACAGTATTTGAAGCCGTTAAAGCATTTATGGTCAAAAGTCCTAAAGATGGAGGACAATCAATAAATATATAGTCATAGTCATCTTTTATCCCCTTTAAAGCCCTTTTTAATATTTTTTCTCTGTCCTCATTAAAAGTAATCTCTATCTCTGCACCAGCAAGCTCAACCTTTGATGGCAAAACGTATAAATTATCAACAACAGTTTTTACTATTGAATTTTTTACTACCTCTAAATCCTCACCCTTTGCATTCTCAATTATAACATCATACATGGAATATTCAAGAGCATCTTTTTCTATTCCAAGCCCACTTGTGGCATTCCCTTGAGGATCTATATCTACTAAAAGTACCTTATAACCCATCATGGCTATATAAGAGGATAAGTTTATAGCGGTAGTTGTCTTCCCAACCCCTCCCTTTTGATTAAATATAGATATTATTTTCCCCATAGTAGCACCCCCAGAATAAAATAAAAAAAATTCACATATATATTTTACAGTACTTATATCAAATAGATAAGGGTGATTTTATGCTTAAAATAATTTTTTCAACATTTTTAGTTGTATTCTTAGCTGAATTAGGGGATAAAACTCAACTTGTAACAATGCTTCTTTCTTCAAAATCTACTTCAAAAATACCTGTATTTTTAGGGGCATCCCTTGCCCTTATATCTACAACGTTAATAGGTGTTCTTTGTGGCTCCTTTGTAGAAAAATACATACCTCAAAATGTTTTAAACCTAGTCTCTGGAATAGCCTTTATATTAATAGGTATCATAATAATTTTTAAATAAAAAGCACCTTATTTAGAAGCAAAACTTCTAAATAAGATGCCGTAGTTACTTTTTTATTCTTACAATAATTTCCATATAATCATCATATTCTTTATGCTTATATTCCGCTTCTATACCATTTCTTGACATTATATCCTTTATTGTGTTGGTTATTATTTTGGGATTTATAACCCACTTATATTTAGGTTTTTCCTTTTCTTCTTTTTGCTTTTTTTGTTTTTTTGTATTTTCACCATTTAACATCTTTTCAATAAGCTCTTCTGTTTCCTTTACATTTAAACCATTTTTTATTATCTCGTCAAGGGCCTTAAGCTGCATCTCTTCCGTAGGAAGTTTCAGTAAAGCCCTTGCATGCCTTTCAGTTAAGTTTTCTTTCAAAAGTATCTCCTTTACTGTATCTGACAGCTTTAAAATCCTAAGCTTGTTTGCTATGGTGGATTGTTTTTTTCCTATTTTATGAGCAAGCTCCTCTTGAGTAAAACCATGCTCTTTTATAAGCCTTAAATAACCTTCAGCTTCTTCAATAAAGTTTAAATCTTCCCTTTGAAGATTTTCTATAAGAGCTAAAACTGCAGAATCTCTATCAGAAGCCTCAACTACTACAGCAGGTATTTCAGTAAGCCCTGCAAGTTGAGAAGCCCTTAACCTTCTTTCACCTGCTATAAGTTCATAAAAGGAATCATTAATTTTTCTTACGCTTATAGGCTGTAAAACACCATACTCCCTTATTGATTCGCTAAGCTCTAGCAAAGCTTGATCATCAAATACTTTTCTTGGCTGATATGAATTTTGTTTTATAAGATTTATGGGTATAATTTTTATTTCATTTTCAACCCTCATTGCACCATCCCACCATGTAACAAGTTCTCTAAATATCTAATTCTATAATAATTTTCTGTTTCCTGCTATTTCCCTGCTAAATTCGTCACCGACATTTCGTCATTTTATAGGTTTTTTTTCTATTTGAGAAGGTTTTCTAGGATACTTTTTGTCAGTGGGTTTTATCTTTCCAACAACTATTAATTTGTGATTTACGTCATATTCTGGTATTGAAGTTTCTACAATATCTATAAGCCTTCCGCCTAATGTTCCTATTGCATTTTTTGAATCCTTTATTTCTTCTTCTATTGAAGGCCCCTTCATAGCTATAAAGTAACCTCCAACCTTAACAAAAGGAAGGCAATATTCACAAAGAATATTCATGGGTGCTACAGCCCTTGCCGTTGATATGTCATATTTTTCTCTGTATTCATCAAGCCTTGCAAAATCCTCTGCTCTTCCATGAACTGCCTCTATATTTTTAAGACCTAATTCATTTATAACTTGGTTTAAAAAATTTACCCTCTTTTTTAAAGAATCTAACAAAGTTACCTTTAAAGTAGGATTTATTATCTTTAAAGGAATTCCAGGAAATCCTGCACCTGTTCCTACATCTATTATTTTTAGATTATCATTTATTAAACCACTTTTTATTATAGATATTGAATCTAAAAAATGTTTTCTAACTATCTCATCATCCTCTGTTATAGCTGTAAGGTTTATTTTTTCATTCCATTCTTTTAAAAGAACCATATATTTTTCAAACATATTGATTTTATTTTCGTCAAGGAAAATCCCATAACTTTTAGCTCCCTTTAAAAGCAAATCCCTATTCATTTTCCTTCACCTTTTTCCTTCTTAACTGTTCTAAATATACTAAAAGCACAGAAATATCTGCAGGAGATACCCCAGAAATTCTTGACGCTTGACCTATATTTTCTGGGCGTATTTTTGATAGTTTTTGTCTTGCCTCTAATCTTAATCCCTGTATTTCTTCATAATTTATGTCTTGAGGAATCTTTTTTGACTCTAACTTTTTAAACTGCTCAACCTGTTCTATTTGTTTTTTAATATATCCTTCATACTTTATCTCTATTTCAACTTCCTCTGTAACATCCTTTGGAAGATCTGGCCTTTCAGTATCTAAGTCTTTTATATTTTCATAAGTTACCTCAGGTCTTTTTATAAGCTCATATAACGTTATACCGCTTCTTATTTCTGAACTTCCAATTGACCTTAAAATTTCATTATTCCTTTCAGAAGGAGATATTACAGTCTTTTTTAACCTCTCTATTTCCTTTTCTATGTTTTCTTTTCTTTTTAAATATCTTTGATATCTTTCTTCTGTAACAAGTCCTATATCATAACCCTTTTGTGTTAATCTAAGGTCTGCATTATCCTGTCTTAACAGCAACCTGTATTCTGCTCTGCTTGTCATCATTCTATAAGGTTCATTTGTTCCTTTTGTTACAAGATCATCAATTAAAACTCCTATATATGCTTCAGATCTATCAAGAATAAAAGGTTCCTTTCCCTTTACTTTATGAGCAGCGTTTATTCCCGCAATTATACCTTGTGCTGCAGCTTCTTCATAACCTGAAGAACCGTTTACTTGACCTGCAAAAAATAACCCTTCAATGGTTTTTAATTCTAAACTAAGCTTAAGCTGAGTAGGATCAATGCAGTCATATTCTATTGCATAAGCTGTTCTTAATATCTCACAATTTTCAAGGCCAGGTATAGACCTATAAACTTGTATTTGAACATCTTCAGGAAGAGAACTTGACATACCCTGAACATAAAGTTCATCAGTATCTTCTCCTTCAGGTTCTATAAATACTTGATGTTTTTCCTTATCTGGAAATTTCATAACCTTATCCTCTATAGAAGGACAATATCTAGGTCCAACCCCCTCTATAAGTCCTGAAAAAAGAGGAGATCTATGTATATTTTGCCTTATAATCTCATGGGTTTTTTCTGTGGTATAAGTTAAATAACAAGGAATTTGTTCTCTTGTTATATCATCAGACATAAAAGAAAATGGAACTACCTTTTCATCTCCAGGTTGGATTATCATCTTTGAAAAATCAACAGATCTTTTGTGTATTCTTGCTGGTGTTCCTGTTTTAAATCTTCTTAGAACTATTCCATGTTCTTCAAGACTTTTTGAAAGTTCATTTGCAGGAAAAAGCCCATTAGGACCTCCGCTGTAATTTACTTCTCCTATAAATATCCTTGCCCTTAAATAAGTTCCTGTAGTTATAACAAGGGCTTTACATTCAAAGTAAGCCCCATTTTTTGTTTTTACTCCTTTTATTCTTCCATTTTCAACGTCTATTGCAACAACTTCATCCTGCTTTAAGTATAAGTTTTCCTGTTCCTCTAAAGTTTTTTTCATTAAAGCTTGATACTTTTTCTTATCAGCCTGAGCTCTTAAAGAATGCACAGCAGGTCCTTTAGATGTGTTTAACATTCTAGATTGTATATATGTTTTATCTATATTTATACCCATCTGTCCACCAAGGGCATCTATTTCCCTTACAAGATGACCTTTTGCTGTTCCACCTATAGATGGATTACAAGGCATAAGAGCTATACTATCAAGGTTTAAAGTGATAACTAAAGTTTTACATCCTAATCTTGCTGCTGCAAGGGCAGCTTCACATCCAGCATGTCCTGCTCCTACAACTATTACATCGTATTTTCCTGCATAGTACATAAAGTCACCTCCTACTTACCTATGCAAAAATCACAGAATATTCTATCTATTATATCTTCTGCTACTGTATTTCCTGTTATCTCCCCAAGTTTTAAATAGGCCTCTTTTAACTCAATAGATGCAAGATCTAAAGGTAGATTGCTTTTTATAGTTTGTATTCCCTTTAATATGCTTTCATTTGCTTTAATTAAAGCATCTTTATGTCTTACGTTAGTAACCAATATATCATTCTTTGAAGATACTTTTCCTTTAAAAACTAAATCAGCTATTGCTTTTTTTATTTCTTCTACCCCATGCTCATCCTTTACAGATGCTTTTACTACATTTTTAAATCTTTTATTTATATAATCCATATCTATCTTAATTGGAAGGTCTATTTTATTTACTACAGCTATAACATTTTTCCCTTCTATTAAATCCATTATATCCTCATCTTCTTTTTCTAAAGGCCTTGAACCATCCATCATAAATATTATAAGGTCAGCATTTTGAATATACTCCTTAGACTTTTCAACTCCTATGTTTTCTACAATATCCTCTGTTTCTCTAATTCCAGCAGTATCTACAAGAATAACAGGTATACCATCTATGTTTATATATTCTTCAATTACATCCCTTGTAGTTCCAGGTATATCTGTAACTATAGCTCTTTTTTCCTGCAAAAATGCATTTAGAAGGGATGATTTTCCAACGTTAGGTTTTCCAACTATAGTGGTTTTTAATCCATCCCTGAATATTTTTCCGCTCTCTGCATTTTTTATTAAATAATCTATTTCGTTATAAACATAATTTAGATCATCTAAAAGCTTATTTACAACAAGCTCATCTACCTCGTCTTCTGGAAAATCTACCGTAGCCTCTATATGGGCTAAACTGCCTAATAGTTTATCCATAAGGTGTTTTATCTTTTCTGAAAGTTTTCCCTTTAATTGATTTACAGCAAGATTTAAACTATCATCGGTCTTTGCCCTTATAAGATCTATAACTGCCTCTGCTTGAGACAAATCTATTCTTCCATTTAAAAAGGCCCTTTTTGTAAACTCTCCAGGTTCTGCAAGTCTTGCTCCATTTTTTAAAACTAAAGATAAAACCTTTCTTACAGCCAAAACTCCCCCATGGCAGTTTATCTCAACTATATCTTCTCTTGTGTATGTATAAGGGGCCTTCATATAACTTAAAATAACCTCATCTACAATCTCATCTGTATCAGGATCTATAACATAACCATACAACATGGTATAACTTTTCATATTTTTTACGTCTTTTCCTTTAGCGCTTTTAAATATTTTTGAGGCTATTTCTAAACTTTCATCTCCAGATAATCTTACTATTCCTATTCCACCTTCTCCAATAGCCGTTGATATTGCTGCTATGGTATCATTTAACATATTATCACCTTCTTTTTAGTTTAATAAATATTATACCAAAAAAATAATTTTTCAATCAAAAAAAGAGGCTTTAAGCCTCTTTATTTTTCAAATCAATAACAACTCTTCTAAAAGGTTCTTCCCCTATGCTATAGGTAATAACATCAGGGTGGTTTTGTAAGGCTGAATGTATAATCCTTCTCTCATAAGGATTCATAGGCTCTAAAGTTATGCTCTTATTATATCTTTTAACTTTATAAGCCAACCTATTAGCAAGCTTAATTAAAGCTTCCTCTCTTTTCTTTCTGTAGTTTTGAGTATCTAATAAAACCTTTTTAAACTCATTTACTTCATTATCTTTATTTATAACAAGGCTTAAAAGATACTGAAGAGCATCTAAAGTCTCTCCTTTATGACCTATAAGAACTGACATTTTTGGACCTACAAGATTTATTTTTAATATATCATCTTCATCCTTTATTTGTATCTCACATTTTAACCCCATCTTATCCAATACATCCCTTAAAAAAGTTTTTGCTATAGCTTCGTAATCCTTCTTTATAATTAACTTCACTTTAGCTGGCCTTGCTCCTATAAGTCCAAAAACCCCTTTACTTCCTTTATCTATTATTTCAACCTCAACCTTATCTTTAGAAACACCTAACATCTTTAATCCATTTTCAATTGCGTTTTCAACCGTCTTCCCTGTAGCCTCAACCCATTTTCTCATATATTCACCACCTTATTGTAGCTTAGCCTCTTCCTTATGCTTGATCTTATTTATAATAAAGTATTGCTGCAATATTTGTATTATGTTGCTTATTATCCAGTATAAAACAACCCCTGCTTGGAATTTAAAGAACATAACAACAAACAAAATTGACATATAGAGATTCATCTTTTGTTGCTGTTTAGCAGTTGGGTCATCCCCCTTTGGAGCAACCATTAGACCATTTAAATATGTTGTTAAACCTGAAATTATAGGGAGAATATAATACTTATCATATGAAGCCAACCTATCTACCCATAAAAATCCTACATCTTTAAAACCTTGAATATTGGCAACCACATAATACATCGCTATTATAATAGGCCATTGTATTAAAAGAAGTAAACATCCAGATAAGGGGTTTGTCCCACTTTCCTTATAAAGCTTAACCTGCTCCTGTTGCATTCTTTGAGGATCATTTTTATACTTTTCCTGTATTTCTCTAAGCTTTGGCTGAAGCTTTTGCATCATTATATTAGACTTTGTTTGGCTTATAGTCAAAGGAAGAAGTATAGTCTTAATTATTGCAGTAAAAATAACAAGATCTAAAAAATAAGCAAGACTTAAATTTGAAACGTATGTAGTTACAAAACTATGTATTCCATTAAAAAATGCCGTTAAAATTCCAACTAAGAATTTCAAATTTTAACCTCCTTTTTGAAAATTTAGAATTTAAGGAACGGGGTCATACCCGCCAGGATGAAAAGGGTGACATTTTAATATTCTTTTTATAGACAAAATAGCCCCCTTAAGGGCTCCATACTTTTGAATGGCTTCAAGGGAATATTGAGAACAAGTTGGATAAAATCTACAGCTTGGAGGTTTTAAAGGAGATATATATTTTCTATAAAATTTTATCAAAAAAATTAAAATTTTCTTCATTTAAATCCCTTCTTTTAAAATTCCAGCTTTTTTAAGAACATTAAATATAGACTTTTCAATTTCATGGAAGTTTGATTTTGCACTTTTAGATCTTGCAACAAATATAATATCATAACCTACTTTAAACTTATCCTTATTAACTCTAAAAGCCTCCCTTATAAGTCTTTTTACCCTATTTCTAACTACGCTCTTTCCTATTTTTTTGCTTACAGAAATTCCTAATCTATTTATATTGCTCTTGTTTTTAAATATATACACTACAAGAATATCATCGCTATATGATTTTCCCCTACTATAAATAAGCCTAAAATGCTTGTTTTTTCGAATTCTTTCTTCCTTTTTCATCTTATTTCCCCATTTCGGCCTAAAATTGCACAAAAAGGCCACTTAACGCGGCCTTATGCAGTCAATCTCTTTCTTCCTTTCATTCTTCTTCTTTTTAGAACTTTTCTACCATTTCTTGTGCTCATTCTCTTTCTAAAACCATGCTCTTTCTTTCTGTGTCTCTTCTTTGGTTGGTATGTTCTTAACATCCTTTGCACCCCCTTTTTGCTATTATCTATGGTTAATGGGCATATTACTACATTATACTTTACTATTAAGATTATATATATAAGCTATAAAACTGTCAAGAAATTTACAGTTGTTAATAACTTTAAAAAAGGGCTGTGTTTTTTGTGGATAACTATTGTAATAGTATATGATATTTGATAATATATTTATGCATATCCACAAGAGAGTGTTAATAATTTAGTATTTACCAAAGGTCAAAAAATTATTCACAATCTGTGGATAAAATTGTGTATAATTTTACGCTATTTTTTTCTATTTATTTAATTTTACATCGTTTTTGTTATGTTGATATTGTTAATTTAAGTTTGTGGATATTGTTAAAACCTATCTTAAGGTTAAAAAATATTAACATAATCAACAATTTTGTGAATAACTCTTAAAAAACTTGTCAACATTTTTATATGGACACGTTATCTGTGGATAAGTATGTTAAAATATATTAGGGAGGAAATTTTATGGACAATCTCTTTGAAATTTGGGAAAAAACCTTAGAAATTGTTAAAGCAGAATTATCTCCTCTCGGCTTTAACACTTGGATAAAATGTATTGAACCTGTAAAAATAACAAATAACATAATATATCTTTTAGCACCAAATGAATTTACAAAAGGAGTTTTAGATGTAAGATATAAAGATCTCATTGCTAATGCGGTTAAATTAGTTACATCTAAAAAATATGAAATTAGATTTATACTTTCTACAGAAGAAATCAACATAAATGAATCTAATACAGTTAATCAAAAGAAAGAAAAAACAGAAGATATACAAACTTCTATGTTAAACCCAAAATATACTTTTGAAACCTTCGTCGTTGGAAATAGTAATAGATTTGCCCATGCAGCTTCCTTAGCTGTTGCAGAAGCTCCTGCAAAAGCATATAATCCCCTCTTTATCTATGGGGGGGTGGGCCTTGGAAAAACCCATCTTATGCATGCTATAGGCCACTATATATTAAGCAATAATCCTTCTGCAAAAGTAGTTTACGTATCATCTGAAAAATTTACAAATGAATTAATTAACGCTATTAAAGATGATAAAAATGAAGAATTTAGAAACAAGTATAGAAATGTAGACGTTCTTTTAATAGACGATATTCAATTTATTGCTGGAAAAGAAAGAACTCAAGAAGAATTCTTCCATACATTTAATTCACTATATGAAGCCAACAAACAAATAATAATCTCAAGTGATAGGCCTCCAAAGGAAATACCAACTTTAGAAGATAGACTGCGTTCAAGATTTGAATGGGGGCTTATAGCAGATATTCAGCCTCCGGACTTTGAAACAAGAATAGCTATATTAAAAAAGAAAGCCGATATGGAAAACTTAAATATACCAAATGAAGTTATGGTATATATAGCAAACAAAATACAGTCAAACATAAGAGAATTAGAAGGAGCTCTTATAAGGATAGTTGCATATTCTTCCTTAACAAACAAAGAAATAAGCGTAGATCTTGCTGCAGAAGCCTTAAAGGATTTTATATCCAACAAAAACACAAAACAAATAACAATAGAACTTATAATGGATGTAGTAGCAAGTTATTATAACTTAAGACCAGATGATTTAAAATCTCAAAAGAGGACTAAAAACGTTGCATTCCCAAGGCAAATTGCTATGTTCCTTGCAAGAAAGTTAACTGACCTTTCACTCCCTAAAATAGGTGAAGAATTTGGAGGAAGAGACCATACAACAGTCATCCATGCATATGAAAAGATAAGCCAAGGATATGAAAAAGATCAAAACTTAAAAGACACTATAGATGAACTTATAAGAAAAATAAATCAAAAATAATCAACACCTGTTTATAATTTACCTTTAATAACCTGTGAATAACTTTTATTTAGTTTCTTTTTGCTTAATTGTGTGGATAATCAATGCATGTTTTTCATGCATTATCCACAATTTTTTTATTAAATAAATCCTTGAATTTCAATAGGTTAATAAACTTATCCACAAAATCACAACACTTATTACTATTACTACTAAAGTTTTTATAAGAAATATACTCTTTTCTAAAAAAGTTTTAAATTATCCACTGTGGATAAAAAGGGAGGTTAAAAAATGTTTTTCACATGTGAAAAAAATATTCTTCAAGAGGCTATAAATATAGTTCAAAAAGCTACATCTTCGAAAACTACCTATCCTATCCTTGAGGGTATTTTAATAAAAGCTGTAGACAATAAAGTTTATTTAACTGCAACAGACCTAGATATCGGAATCGAGACTTTTATAGATGCAAATGTAATAAGAACAGGCTCTATTGTTTTAAACTCAAAACTTTTTGGGGAATTTATAAGAATGCTTCCTAATGATACAGTTTCCATAGAACTTTTAGAAAACAACTTTGTTAAAATAACTTGCCAAAAATCTGAATTTACTATACTTGGTAACAACCCTGACGAATTTCCAAAACTTCCTGCTATAAATGAAAATTCCCTATATGAAATACCTCAAGACATACTAAGACTTATGATAAAACAAACAATATTTGCCATAGCTCAAGATGAAACAAGACCCATATTAACTGGAGTTTTATTTGAAGTTAAAGACAATATGTTAAGTTTTGTAGCACTAGATGGATATAGATTATCTTTAAAGAGAATAGAAATAGAAAACTCAAACAACATAAGTGCAGTTATTCCTGGAAAAACGTTAAATGAAATATCTAAGATAATAGAACCTTCTGAGGAAAAAGTAAAAATAACTTTCACACCTAATCATATTTTGTTTAACCTAGGTAATACCAAGGTTATCTCAAGATTGTTAGATGGAGAATTTGTGAATTATAGACAAATAATACCTCAAGAACATAAATTAAAGGTAAAAGCTAATAAGGAGTTGCTTTTAGATAGTATAGAAAGAGCATCTTTACTTGCTAGGGAAGGAAAAACTAATTTGATAAAATTCAATATAGGAGATAATAGAATAGTAATTACTTCAGATTCTCAATACGGAAAAGTACAAGAAGAAGTTCCTGTGGAATTGGAAGGAAATAATCTAAAAATAGCTTTTAATTCAAAATATTTCTTAGATGTTTTAAGAATAATAGATAGTGAAGAAATATATCTTGAGTTTACAACTAATATAAGCCCCTGTGTTATTAAAAAAGTAGACTCCGATGATTATATTTATCTTGTTCTTCCTGTAAGATTAATAGAAAACTAAAAGCCACCTTTAAGGTGGTTTTTAAATAGATAAGGAGGATTTTTATGCAGAAGATAGAAATATATACCGAATATATAAAACTTGACCAATTTTTAAAATGGGTAGGAATTGCTGAAACAGGAGCAATGGCTAAGGTTATAATTAAAAGTGGGGATGTTTATGTAAACGGGGTTCAAACCCTTGAAAGAGGCAAAAAAATAAGAAAAGGAGATATTATAGAAGTTAAAAATATAGGAACATTTGAAGTGGTTTAGGTGAAGTTTATGTTTATAAAAAGACTTGAGTTAATTAATTTTAGAAATTATTCAAATCTAAATATAGAATTTATAAATGGATTTAATATACTATATGGGCAAAACGCTCAAGGAAAAACAAACATATTAGAAGCTATAAATTATCTAAGCTTACTAAAATCCCACAGATCGGTAAAGGATAAGGAATTGATAAAGTGGGGAAAAGGTAAAGCTTATATAAAAGGTGTTTTTCAAAAAAATTTAGGCGATTTTTCTGTGGAAGTTTTGATATCTGAAGAATCTAGAAAAGAAGCTAAGTTAAATGGAATAAAACAAAACAAAGCTTCTGAAGTTATAGGAAATGCAAATGTTGTAATATTTTCTCCAGATGATTTAAGACTTGTTAAGGAAGGTCCAGAGGTTAGAAGAAAATTTATAGATAATGAGCTTAATCAGATAAAGCCAAAATATCAGTATTATTTATCTTTATATAATAAGGCTTTGCTTCAAAGAAACAATCTTCTTAAAAGTAATTTTGATAAATCTTTGATTGATGTGTATGACCAGCAACTTGCAGAATACGGTAGTTACGTTGTTTTTCATAGAATTGAATTTATAAAAAAGCTTAGCATAATTTGCAGGCTTTTTCATAGAAAAATTACAGATGGAAAAGAAGAGCTTGTAATAAGATATAAGGGAGATGTTTACGAAGAAGATATAAACAAAATAAAAGAAAAGCTATATTTATCTTATAAAAATAGCATTGAAGAAGATTTGAAAAAAGGTTATACTTCAAAGGGACCTCAAAGGGATGACCTTCAAATATTTTTAAATGGAGTTGATGCTAAAACTTTTGCATCCCAAGGCCAGCAAAGAACTGCAGCAATATCATTAAAATTGTCTGAAATAGAAATAATAAAAGGGGAAAGGGGAGAGTACCCTATTCTTTTGCTTGACGATGTTATGTCAGAACTTGATATTTTAAGGCAAAAACATCTTCTTGATTCCCTTAAGGGTCTTCAAATTATATTAACTATAACCGGTATTGATGATTTAGGAAGGTTAGATTTTAAAAACAAAAAAATATTTGAAGTAGTAGATGGAAGAGTTCAAATTAAAGAGCTTTAAGGAGGAATTTTTATGTTTCTTCATCTTGGAGAAAATGTTGTTATTCCGCTTAAGGAAGTTATAGCTATATTTGATATAACTTCAACATCAAGCATAGATACTAAAAATTTTTTAAAAATAGCTGAAGAAGAAGGGTTTGTAAGAAGAATTACAAATGATGAACCAAAATCCTTTATATTAACAGAAAGGGATAAAAAAAGTATAATCTATTTATCTCCTATATCTTCTCTTACTTTAGCTAAAAGAAGCTTTTTTATTGACGAATTTTTAAAGGGGGATTTAAATGAGTAAGAAATATGGTGCCAGTGAAATTCAAGTTTTAGAAGGATTAGAAGCAGTTAGAAAAAGACCAGGGATGTACATAGGAAGTACAGGTCCAAGGGGTCTTCACCATCTTGTTTATGAAATAGTTGATAATGCTATAGATGAAGCCCTTGCTGGTTTTTGTAAAAATATAGATGTAATTATTCATAAGGATAATTCAGTAACTGTAATAGATGATGGAAGAGGAATTCCTGTAGATATTCATCCTAAACTTGGAAAAAGCGCAGTTGAAGTTGTATTTACTGTTTTACATGCAGGCTCAAAGTTTGGTGGAGGAGGATATAAAGTATCCGGAGGATTACATGGAGTTGGTGCTTCTGTTGTAAATGCCCTTTCAAAGTGGCTTATTGTTGAGGTAAAAAGAGATGGAAAAATATTTAGACAAAAATATGAAAGAGGAAAACCAATTACTGATTTGGAAGTTATAGGAGAAGCTAGCGATACAGGAACAAAGGTTACTTTTCTTGCTGATGATGAAATATTTGAAACAACAGAGTATGAATATGATGTATTATCTCAAAGACTTAGAGAGCTTGCATTTTTAAATAGAGGAATAACAATAAATTTTTATGATGAAAGAATTGATAAAAAAGAAACGTACCATTATGAAGGTGGAATTAAAGAATTTGTTAAATATTTAAACAGAAACAAAGAAGTGCTGCATGAAGAACCTATATATTTTGAAGCAGTTAAAGATGATATAATAGTTGAAATTGCTTTTCAGTATAACGATGGGTATGCTGAAAGTATATTTTCATTTGCAAATAATATATCAACAACAGAAGGCGGAACCCATGTTAGTGGCTTTAAATCAGCCCTTACTAAAGTTATAAACGACTATGCTAGAAAATATGGATTTTTAAAGGAAAACGAGAAAAATCTCCAAGGTGAGGATACTAGGGAAGGAATTACAGCTGTTATTTCTGTAAAAATTACAAATCCAGAGTTTGAAGGCCAGACAAAGACAAAATTGGGAAATACAGAAGTAAGAAGCATAGTAGACTCCATTGTTACAGATAAAGTTTCAGCTTTTTTAGAGGAAAATCCAAGTGTAGCTAAAGTAATAATTGAAAAATGTATACTAGCATCAAGGGCAAGGGAAGCTGCAAGAAAGGCAAGGGAACTTACTAGAAGAAAAAACGTATTAGAAAACACATCTTTACCTGGAAAGCTTGCAGACTGTTCAGAAAAGGATCCTAAACTTTGCGAAATATTCCTTGTAGAGGGAGATTCAGCAGGAGGTTCTGCAAAAGGAGGAAGAGATAGAAGATTTCAAGCTATTCTTCCTTTAAGAGGAAAAATAATGAATGTTGAAAAACAAAGGCTTGATAAGATATTAGCTTATCAAGAAATAAGAAATATGATAACAGCCTTTGGGGCAGGGATTGGAGATGATTTTGATATAGAAAAGATAAGATATGACAAAATAATAATAATGACCGACGCCGATGTTGACGGAGCCCATATAAGAACTCTACTTTTAACTTTCTTCTATAGATATATGAGACCTCTTATAGAAGAAGGACATGTTTATATAGCACAACCTCCTCTTTACAAGATTACAAAAGGAAAAAATGTATATTATGCTTATAGCGATAGGGAACTTGAAGCAAAGCTAAATGAAATAGGAAGGGATAACGTTGAAATACAAAGATATAAAGGTCTTGGAGAGATGAATGCAGAGCAGCTTTGGGAAACTACAATGAATCCAGAAACAAGAACTTTACTTAAAGTTACTATTGAAGATGCAGTAGAAGCTGATGAAATATTTACTATACTGATGGGAGATAAGGTTGAACCAAGAAGAGAGTTTATTCAAAGAAATGCTAAAAAAGTTCAAAATCTTGATATTTAAAAGGAGTTGACGGTATGGAGGAGATTAAAGTTGTTGATATAAGCGATGAGATGAAAAAATGTTATATAGATTATGCGATGAGCGTTATAGTAGGTAGAGCTTTGCCTGATGTTAGGGATGGGTTAAAACCTGTTCATAGAAGAATTCTTTATTCCATGCATGAACTTGGGCTTTTTCCTGAAAAGCAATATAGAAAGTGTGCAAGAATTGTTGGAGATGTTTTAGGTAAATACCATCCTCATGGAGATAGTGCTGTCTATGATGCGATGGTTAGACTTGCTCAAGATTTTTCAACTAGATATCCCCTAATAGATGGCCATGGAAATTTTGGATCAATAGATGGCGATGGAGCAGCTGCGATGCGTTATACGGAAGCTAAGCTTTCTAAAATTTCCATGGAAATGTTAAGAGATATAAATAAAAATACTGTGGATTTTGCAGATAACTTTGATGGAACAGAAAAAGAGCCCACGGTTTTACCATCTCGATTTCCAAACCTTTTAGTAAATGGTTCTTCGGGTATAGCTGTAGGTATGGCAACTAATATACCTCCCCATAACTTAGGGGAAGTTATAGATGGACTTATAATGCTTATAGATAATCCTGAAGTTACCATAAAAGAATTGATGACAAAGATAAAAGGGCCTGATTTCCCAACTGCAGGAATAATAGTAGGAAAAGAAGGAATAAAAGAAGCCTATGAAACTGGAAAAGGAAAAATAGTTGTAAGGGCTAAAGCTACAATTGAAGAAGAAAAAGGAAAACACAGAATAGTAGTAACTGAAATACCTTATCAGGTTAACAAAGCAAAGCTTATAGAGGATATTGCAGAACTTGTTAAGGAAAAAAAGATTGAAGGTATATCAGATTTAAGAGATGAGTCAGACAGACAAGGAATGAGAATAGTAATAGAGCTTAAAAGAGATGTAAATCCTAACATAGTTTTAAATCTTTTATATAAACATACAAAACTTCAAGATTCTTTTAGTGTTATAATGCTTGCTTTAGTAAATGGCGAACCTAAAGTTTTAAATTTAAAAGAAATTTTAGTTCATTATTTAGATTTTCAAAAGGAAGTTATAAGAAGAAGAACCAAGTTTGATCTTGATAAAGCTGAAGCAAGAGCACACATATTAGAGGGCCTTAGAATTGCCCTTGATCATATTGATGAGGTTATAAACCTTATAAGAAGCTCAAAAACTGTGGAAGAGGCAAGAGGCGGTTTAATGTCAAAGTTTGGGCTTTCAGAAAAACAAGCTCAAGCTATACTTGATATGAGGCTTCAAAGGCTTACAGGGCTTGAAAGGGAAAAGATAGATGAGGAATATAGGGAGCTTTTAAAAACTATAAACTATTTAAGAGAGGTTCTTGAAAATGAAAAGTTGGTTCTTCAAATAATAAAGGACGAGCTTTTAGAAATAAAAGAAAAGTATTCAGATGAAAGAAGGACAAAAATAACTACAAGTTCAGAGGAAATAAATATTGAGGACCTTATAGAAGAAGAGGAAGTAGCAATAACTATAACTCATGCAGGATATGTAAAGAGGATGCCTATAGATACTTATAGAAGTCAAAAAAGAGGTGGAAAAGGCGTCCAAGGAATGTCTATGAGGGAAGATGATTTTGTTGAGCATATATTCATAACTTCCACCCATAGTTATATTATGTTCTTTACTAACTTAGGAAGAGCATATATGCTTAAAGCATATGAAATACCTGAAGCGTCAAGGACAGCTAGGGGAACCAATATAGTTAATATTTTACCTATAAATCCAAGGGAAAAGATACAGGCCGTCCTTGAAATAAAAGAGTTTGATGAGAACAAATACTTGTTCTTTGCAACAAAACTTGGAGTTGTTAAAAAGACTTTACTAAGTGAATTTGCAAATATAAGAAAGAATGGTTTAAATGCTATAAATTTAAAACTTGGAGACGAACTTATAGGTGTTAAACTAACAGATGGAAATCAGAAAATCATGATAGTTACTCAAAATGGATATTGTATAACCTTTGAAGAAGATGATGTAAGACCTATGGGAAGAACTGCAGTAGGTGTTAAGGGAATAACTTTAAGAGAAGGAGATATAGCTGTTGGAATGGAAATATATGATGAAAATTCAGATCTTTTAGTTGTAAGTGAAAACGGATATGGAAAAAGAACCTCATGTAAGGAATATACAGTTCATTCCCGTGGAGGAAAAGGAATAAAAACATATAAAGTTACAGAAAAAACAGGAAAAATAATTGGAATAAAAACAGTTAAAGAAAGCGATGAAATTATGCTTATAAATAACAATGGAATAGTTATAAGGCTTGAGGTTGCAGCAATTAAACAAACAGGAAGAGATACAATAGGAGTTACTTTAATGAAGACACAAGAGGATGAAAGAATTGTTTCAATAGGTAAAATAAACAGCAATGATATTGAAGAATAATCTGCCCATTATTGGGCAGATTTTTATAATTTTTTTAAAAAAATAGTTGACAAATGTAAAAATAGGTGATAATATTAAGTATGTAATTGACCTTTGAAAACTGAACAGTGGCGAAGCGACCAGCATATAAATAGGAGTTAGGATTTAAACATAAGAGTTTGATCCTGGCTCAGGACGAACGCTGGCGGCGTGCCTAAC
>Ga0207432_10015_pt1 | contig 98028 bp, 97 predicted proteins | sample YelNatsi2bottle7_FD_187543 | JGI IMG/M metagenome (GOLD analysis project Ga0207432, IMG submission 187543) | Hot spring thermophilic microbial communities from Obsidian Pool, Yellowstone National Park, USA - site 2 bottle 7 (SPAdes) (version 2) | ecosystem: Environmental > Aquatic > Thermal... | reverse complement strand
AAAGAACTGATAAGCGAGGAAGCAAAGAAGATTTACGAAGAGATTGAAGAGCTCCAGAATTATTTGTGTGCTATCTATGAGCTGCACGGTTACAAACAAGGTCTTAAGGATGGCGCAAAGCTGACAGTAAAGCTTTTGGGTGAATAGAAGCCTGCATTTGAGCCGATGGGTAGAAACCTATCGGCTCTAAAATAAAAAGAACAAAGGAGGTTAAAACTATGAAGGTAAACCATCTTTTATATCTCAAAGCTGCCAAAAGATTAACTTTAAATTTTCAGTTTGGGAAAGATGACGCAGAAGAAATAATAAGAAAGTTGGCTTTTTATCTTGTCAGATTTATAAATTCTAAGCCAAAAACTGAAATTGTCACAATAGAAGAGGTTAAATCTGAACTTTCTCTTGAGTTATTAGCATTGCAAATTTTTTCTCAAATGACACCAAGACAATTTATGTATTTTTTCCCTATTAAAAAGTTTTACAAGGGCTGCAAGTATTCAGCCAAGGACTATTACACAACAAAGGAAATGCTCAGTAAAGTTGATATGGACCAACCTATTGGTGATAATGTGATAGATTTTCTTTGGGATTATGTTAACGACGACATAGAAGATTTTCTTGTCAATCACATGCTAACTATTAGCCAGATGAGAAGGTTAGAAGGTAAGCCAACGCTAGCAGAGGAGATAGCAAAAGAGCTTGGTCTTAAAACCTATAGGCTGTATCAAGATGGACAGGGCAAAAAATATTCTTGCTAAAAAAGCTAAAAAAGCTAAAAAAGTCGTGAAATTAGAGCTATCAAGGGGTTTAATATACCCCTTTTTTAGCAGGCAATGCTAAAAAAGTTACAAGAAAAGCCTAAAACCCTTGTGGCGACTTAATTACACGTTTGCTAAAAAAGTGCTAAAAAAGTCTTTATACCAATTGGGGGTATACAAACTTCAACTCATCCCCCCACCTTCAAGGTAGAGCTTGCCAGTGGGGACCGGCGGGGTGGCCCTTCGAAAACCTCGGAATGGGCTTCCACACGAGGGGGGTTAAAACAAAACTGCCTAAAATCAAACAAAGTTTTGCATTTTGGCTTAAAAACTCAGAAAAGCTTTTAAAATTGTCTAAAATCAAGTAAAGTTTGATACTTAAAACATTCATATCATGTAATGTTTACCCATTTTTTAAACTGCCAAATTGGCAGTTTGGTCCAAATGTTGTCAAGCGTGTCAAGAGCAAAGTTAAGCGTGACAGATTGACAAGCTATCAAGAGCTAATTTTGATTGCAAGAATGCTAAGAAATGCTAAGGTCAAAAAATGTGACAGATTGATAGGCTTTCAAGAGCTGATTTTGACCGCAGCGGTCAAAGTGTAACAGGAGAAACAAACAACAAAGAAAGAGAAACAGGGTAACAGTTTTTGAAGTGTCGAAACGTGTCAGGTTGTGTCAATAACACTGCATTGTGTTAAAAAATGTTAAGGTGAACTACAGCTTTTAGCTCTATTGAAAGCTTATCAACCATGTTAAATTCCAATGTGTCAGCTATTTAAGTTTAACAGCCGATGAAATTCGTTGCCTGTTTGCTTTCAAGTGGTCAAAATGAACATTTGAAATCAAGCAAAAACTTGAATGTTTGAATATGCTGAGGATAACGCTTAAAACGATAACCTTTTTAATTGCTTTTGGATGACAATAACATGAACATGCTAACAAATGCTAACCTTTGGAGAACACTCTACAAGGAAATTTAAAGGGCATTCTAACTTGGAACATCCTAAAAGCAGGGTGTCGAAATTTACGACATCCTGAAAGCTATCCCGAGATTTCCGAGTCCCTAAAAAAGACGCATCTCTGATTTGGGAAGTCATCTCATAGGGATAGGGTATTGCAAATCTCTGCTGCTTTTCAATCAGGACCGACGCGCTGGAGTTTGCATATGTGACCGCAAGTTTTCAATGTTTTTTGGGGCTTGTCTGTTCTTTGCAGGCTTGAGTTTGAACTCCAGAAGTTTGAGCGAAAAGCTACTTAGTAAAGCTTAAGGTTTTTAAAGGTTTTAAGATTAAGAAAACTTGAGGATTACAACAAAGGTGGCAGTTGTAAGTCCAGTATTAAACATTTTTGCTAATCATATCATTGTTTATGAGGTATGCCCAAGAAGCAAGGTGATTAATTTATATGTCCAAATCATTTTGAAGTGGCACAGAAGGTTTTTTAAGGAAAAGTTACTGTACCTCATCCCAAGAAAAACTTGCCTAAAAGAACGATAAAAAGTATTTTACAGCAAGCTGGAATCCAAATTGATAATATTGAGGAGTGAAAAAAGATGAATGAAGACAGATATGTTTTTCCAGCCATTTTTACTTTTGACGATGACGGAATAACAATCGAATTTCCAGATCTGCCCGGTTGTATTTCGTGTGCTGATACATTGGATGAAGCAGTTAAAAATGCAAAAGAAGTATTAGGTCTTTATCTGTGGAGTATGGAAAAAGACAATGAACCTATCCCTGAACCAACAGCTGTAAATCAACTTAGACTTGAAAAAAATCAAATGCCAATGCTGATTGAGGTTTGGATGCCTCTTATTCGGCATGAGATGGACAACAAGGCGGTAAAAAAGACTTTAACAATCCCACAGTGGCTTAATATATTAGCCGAAAAACATAACATTAATTTTTCTCAAGTGCTCCAAGAAGCATTAAAAGAAAAATTAGGAATAAATGACTACAAACACAGCTAAAATTTTTGTACAGCTACTACAGCTACACTACAGCTACCGAAATAAAAAAGTGTGTTTTTTATTGAGCTGGAATAAATTTTCAAAACCTTGTAAACAAGATATATCAAGCAATTTATGACCTGTTAAAGTTTGTAAAATAGCCTCTCCGCAATTTCGTAATCGACCGGTCGGGGGTTCGAATCCCCCATGGAGCTCCAATAAAAACAAGGGGTTTGGGGATAGGTAAAATTTTAGGGTAACTACTCCACTATCTCAGGAGTGGTTACCCTTTGTTTTTATATCCTCGAATAAGCTGTTTAATTTCATTGCAGCAGCTTTCTTTATCTCAGGCATAACATGAGAATAGATATTTAACTCAAACCTTCTTGATATTTGGTATTATACAAAGCTTGAAGATACTCAAGCCTCAAATCTTTTAGCTTATAATGACCAATGGCAGGATTTATATGTCTTTCTATATAGCACAAATAATCTTTAAACGTTGAATGTCGCAATGTTTGTTTTTTGTATTCCCAAAGCCAAGTATGAAGCCAGTCTTTTTTCATTATTCCCTCTCTTTTTTGTCTTTGCAGGCATGTTATAACACCTCTTTAATTTGAGCAAAGTCTATTATAAGGTCTTCAAAGATACCAACCTTGACCTTGTCATTGAAGGTGTAAGCTACTGGTGGCAAATAATCTTCTTCATTGTCTTTGAGCCTGTATACCAAAATTGTTTTGTTGTTTGGATTTACAATCCAATATTCCTTGACTTTAAACTGTGTGTAAAGATTGAGTTTTCGAATATAATCATGTGAAAAATTACTTTCAGACACAACCTCAATTATCATCTCAGGAGCTCCAACACAGCCTTTATCAGTAAGCTTTCTCTTGTCGCAAATAATTGAAATATCAGGCTGGACAACGTTGATTGCCTGTTTTTCATCCTGTCCTTCCTCTATTAGGACTATATCAAATGGAGCTGTGTATAACTTGCAGGACTTATTAGAAGATTTGAGATAATTTTTTATCAATGTTGCAAGCTCTATTACAATTTCCTGGTGTACCCTTGACGGTGCAGGGCTCATATCATAAATAACACCATCAATAAGCTCTACCCTTGTGTCTTCAGGCAGCTCAAGGTAATCTGCATAGGTATAAACCTTAGGTATCCTTACTTTCATTTAAATCACCTTTTTCTTAGATTTTGTTCATAATATTTAAATCATTTATCAGCTCTACTTTCCATAATGGAATTACATATCTTAAAATATTCTATCACATTGTAAAAAGTTTGTCTTCATCTTCACCTACTCAAAATATTCTAAAAACAAAAACCGCCATCTTATTTGAATTTACAACACAGATGGCGGTAAATCTTTTAAAAGTTATTTTTTGTGGTTTAACGCAACCAAAACACATGCGTTGTAAATTGGAATTATACTATTCTTCTTACATAGCTCAATAAGCTCATTGCTTTCAGCTCCTGGCTGAAACCAAACATACTTTGCTCCTACTATGGCTGCTTGTTCAATATACTTCTTTCCTCTTTCTGGTGCAATAATCATACTCACACAATCTACTTTCCATTCTAAATCCAACAGCGTTTTGTATACCTTGTTATTCTCAATCTCATCGTACAAAGGATTTACAGCAAACACATTGTAACCTTTCTCTTTAAGTTTTTTGAAGACCATGTATCCATATTTTTTCTTGTTTGGTGTTGCACCAACCACAGCCCAGTTTTTAAAACCCAAGGCTGACTCAATAGTTTTTGAGTCCATATTTTTCCTCCTTATTTTCTGCTCATAATAAAGTTATAAACCACATCCAGCCTGCTATCGTCAAATTCAAACGTGTCTTTCCCAATTGAAATCAAAAGTTTGTTACCCACAACATTCATCCTCAGATCCTCACCGTACTTGTCTTTATACATCTTCTTAAGGCTGAGCATAAACTGCTTCACATTCTCTTTTCTGTACTCAAACAAGAACTCATCAACAGCATCAACAATATCGTATTCTTTTACAACTACTGGGTCACGCAGAACACCTTCTCCTCTTATTTCGACAGAGTTTGATTTTCGATCATATATAATCTTAAACTCGTTAGCTTTAGTTTCGTACATCAGCTCTTTAAACCCTTCTGAAACATTATAGGTAATGACAGAGAAGAATCTATCCGACGGATATATTATCCGGGAAATATCCACACATGCTTCAATAATATTATCTATCAAATAAGCATCCAACTTTTCTGCTAAAGCTGCCTCTTTAAATTTTATTGCAAACTCATTATAATCTTTGTAGGGAATATTAGTAAATTTGTCTTTTTCAAGCTCTTTTAAGTCTTCTACGAAAAAGTAAGCAAAACCCGCGTTACCATTTTCAATGTCATATTCCTCAAAGGAGTAGCCCATAACTAAAGCGTACCTTTTCATGGCTCTCCCCTCCATTCAAAAAACATTTCTTATATATTATATACCACTCAAACGCACATTTGTATTAAAAATTTTTTAAAAAATATTTTCAATCTTGAGTAAAATCATCTCTCTGACATGACTAATATAAAATTTAAGAAGACTTATTTCGCTAAGCAAAAGAGTTTTATCTTGTTCGAAGAGATATTCTTTTATTTTCGTGAGCTCTTCATCTATCTTGTCTATTTCTTGATGTTCAATCAACATAGCCCAACTTTTTTTGTATTCATTCCATTTCTTCACAATATCCAAGTAGTTTGACCTTGCAAGATTGTAATTGTTTTTAACAACATTTTCATACAAGCCAGACAGGTCATTTTCAATCTTATTAGTAGCACCTAATATTAGCAGGGTTGAAATTAGTGTAAACATAACTATTAAGATAACAAAGCAAACCACTGTCACCCATACCTTCACTTGCCTTTTTCCTCCTTTTTTTGAACAAACCAATTGCCCTCAGGATCAATGCAGGCAAGAAAAACATCCTGTATATTATCTATCCCTCTTTTTCTAATTTCGGTAAGCACCTGTTCTAATGTTAAATTGGCATATTTCAAAGACTCTTCTTTTACCTTGCCATCGACTATAACACTTACTGGAATTCCTTCATATTTTGTTGGTATTCCCAAATCAGCAGGTGTAACATATCTTTTCTGCGACTTTGGAATCACCGAAATATCTCCATCGGTTTCCAGTATGGCATACTCTATATCATGAATATTGAAAAATCCTTTTATTCTTAGTTGTTCCATAAGGTCATTCAAGCTATACTGTGTTTTTCTGAGTGCATCTTCTAAAATTTTACCTTTTGCTATCAAAATAGTAGGGCTTCCACATACAAGTCTTTTTATAAAATCAGATTTCAAACTTCCAAATGTAATTAACGTTTGTAAAAATAAAAGGGTTAAAATAGGAATGATACCGTTTATAAGAGGGACACCGGTGTTTTGCATTGGAACAGCTGCAAGCTCAGAAATCATTATTGTAATGACAAGTTCAAATGGTTGAAGTTCACCCATCTGTCTTTTTCCCATAAGTCTCATAACCAATACAACCAGCACATATAAGATTAACGTTCTAATAAAAATGGTTATAACCATAAAAATACCCCTTTCTTTGGAATTTATATTTACTATCCTTTCCAAAGAAAAGGGATTTTATTCTTAATTTTCTTTTTGCGGGCTATGTTTATACATCACCTTTTTGAACCATTCCTTATTTGGTCTGCAAAATCCAATTGTAATCAAATATTTCTTGAAAACTTTGAGCTTAGGATAAAAAGAGTTTTCTCTTCTTCCTCCTCCTTCAAAACATTTTATAAGATAGAATATTTTTCTTTTTTCTATCCCTACATATGTCAAAAACCTTATCTTCCTTTTCAACTGGTTGATATTACCATACTCAAGGATTATTTCAAATAGCTTATAAGCACTTTTTAGCTCATGGGAATTCAGAAGATGAAAGTACAAAGAAATAAGAAGATCAACAATTTCTCTCAAATAGCTATTTTCATTCTTTATTTCTGATAAAACTTTGATGGTTTCGTTACTTAGAAGTATAGGTTCCAACAGATTTTGATTAAAACGATAAGGGTAATTTTGAAGAAACTGTTTTAAAATTAAAAGTTTTTCGTTGATTTCTTCTTTATTGCTTTCTTGTACAGCCCTTTTCAAAGCTTTTAATAGCGCATTGAGAAAATTTGCAGGATAACTATTTTGGTATAATATCCAAAAGTAAACAATAACTATAATTAGGTCTGCTACTGAAAGCATGATATCAAAGTTTATACCTTTTATTACCCACTTGTATGAAGTTCCTATTGTATTTACTATTGTCAGCATAAATACAATATGTGCAGCTGTAAACAGCATCGTCAGAATCAGCATATCGTTTAAACAAAGAGAAAAGATAAACGAACAAACCTTTTGAGAATATTTTACTCTCAGTACTCGCAGTACAAATGAAATAGTAATTGCCACACCAAAGAAAATAAATAGCTGCAACGCAAAAAGCCATGTAAGCAATCTATTTGCACTGAGTTTGTCAAAAGAAACAGAGATTGGAGATAATAAGTAAACAACTCCAACAAGCAAAATAGAGGAAAGCAGCTGCTTTCCTCTACTTGTCTTAAGGTTCTTTATCATTTTGTCTTCAGCCTCTCAAATCAAATATACGTTTGGTCTTCTTTTCACTACGAGGAAGTTCACCTATCCTACACAATACAACTTCAGGTGATACTCCTATCTTATTTTTAAACTCATGAGAAATTAACTCTTTCATCTCAGAAATAAAATATTCATCTTCAACTTCAACTTTTAATGTAAGTTTATCCCTGTAATCAATCCTTTCTATAATTACCTGATATTCACTTCCAACACCCTTTATATCCTTCAAAAATGTGTCTATCTGAGCAGGGAAGATATTAACACCTTTGACCTTTACCATATCATCAGTTCTGCCAACAATTCTGTCAATTCGTGGATACTTAGAACCACATGGACATTCACCTGGAATTTTTCGTGTAATATCCCTTGTTCTGTATCTTATAAGGGGAGCACCTTCTTTTTTCAAGGTAGTAATGACAAGTTCACCAAACTCTCCATCAGGTACATTTTCGCCTGTTTGAGGGTCAATTATTTCAAAATACAGAAAATCATCAAAATAATGAAGACCTGTATGTTCTTTGCAATCTATCGCAATTCCCGGTCCGTAAATCTCTGTTAGCCCATAAATATCAAAACTCTCTATACCCAGATACTCCTCAATAGTTTTTCGCTGTTTTTCTCCCCATCTTTCAGATCCAAATATTCCAACTCTCAAATGTATCTTGTCTTTTAACCCTCTTCTGGTTACCTCTTCAGCAAGCAAAAGAGCATAAGATGAAGTTGCAACAATTACTGTTGACTTTAAATCCACCATCATTTGAAGCTGTTTTTCTGTATTCCCTGGTCCCATAGGAATTGTCATCGCACCAAGAAACTCTGCACCAAGCTGAAACCCAATACCTGCTGTCCACAGCCCATACCCAGGAGTTATCTGAATTCTATCAAGCTCTGTAACACCTGCAAACTGATAACACCTTTTCATCATTTCCTTCCAGTCATCAACGTCTTTTTGAGTATAAGGAATAATTACTGGCATTCCTGTTGTACCTGAAGAAGAGTGGATTCTTACAATCTTCTTTTCATCTGTAGCCATAAGCCCTAACGGATAAGCCTCTCTCAATTCTTCTTTGGTTGTAAATGGAAGTCTTTTAATATCTTCTAAATCATTTATATCATTAAGGCTTATCCCTGCTTCCCTGAACTTTCTTTGATAAAATGGACTATTTTTAAAAACATTTTCGATCTGGTTCAAAAAAAGTTCATTTACACTTTCTCTCATCTCAACACTTTCCATAGTCTCTTCTCCTCTCTTCTTTTCTCTTCATTTTGATTGCTAATATATATATATTAAGATTTTAATACTTTTCGTAAATATTTTCAACCAAAATTTTATTTATTTCATACATTCTAGAACTTAAAACCTGCTCTAATGCTTTCAGAATCTCTTCTTTAGAAAAAGGTAAAATTCCATATTTGCATACCAAAGCAAGCATTGCAATGTTTTCTGCCTTTGGTATATTCAGCTCAATAACAATATCATGAACTTTAAATATTCTCAACTTTGGATAGTTTTCTACAAAAAATTTAACTATTTGACTCTTTTTTAAATCTGAACTTTTGGGTCTTATAAATCTATCATTCAAAACAACTACAGAATCTTTATTAATTTTACTAACATTCCTTGCAGCTTCACACAACTCAAGCCCAATTAAAACATCAGCCTTCCCATCCGGTATAATTGGCCCTACATCTTCTCCTGCCCTTATATAACTTACAACAGAGCCGCCCCGCTGGCTCATTCCAATATTCTCTGCTGATTTTACATCAAAACCTTTATTCATAAAAAGCTGACAAACCACTCTTGAAAGAAGAATATTTCCCTGCCCACCTGTTCCGGCAATTATGATATTAATCATATTTTATCACCTTCTCTATTGCTGAATACCGACAAAAACTCTTGCAAAGTCCACAACCATTGCATAAGGTTGAATCTATGAAAATATTACCATTTTCGTCCTCATTTAAAGCTGGACAACCTGTTACTTGTAAACATACTTTACAATTAGAACAATTCTGATTTATTTTAAAGTAGCTTTCCCTTGATTTTAGGTTAGCACATTCTCTTCGAAAGACTATCACCCCAAGTTCGTCGTCCTTCAAAAATTCTCTGACTTTGTCTACATTTTCTGTAAAATCTGAGTAAGGGTCAATAACCAAAATTCTTTCAACACCTATTCCTTTTACAATACCTTCAATGCTTACCTTCCTTCCTTCTTCCCCATAAATCTTCTTGCCAGTTCCAGGATGAGGTTGAAACCCTGTCATGCCAGTTGTCAGATTGTCCAAAATGCATATGGTTATATTGTGCCTATTGTAGTAGCTATTTACAAGACCTGTAATGCCGCTGTGGAAAAAGGTTGAATCTCCAATAAAAGCAATAACCTTTTTTGATCTATCTGCAATTTTAAGACCTTGTGCCAGTGTGATGCTTGCTCCCATACAAAGGCAGGTATCAGTCGTTGAGATTGGCTTTGCAAATCCGAGCGTGTAACACCCAATATCTCCTGTAAAAATCACATCTTTACCCTTCATTGCATATTTTACAATCAAAAACGAGTTCCTGTGAGGACATCCAGCACAAAGTTGTGCCTGCCTTTTTGGAATTTGCAGACCATCCGTAAATGTATTTTTAACCAAAAATCCTTCATCAGTAAGTATTTTGTAAAAAATGCTTCTTACCTTGTCAACATCAAGTTCACCTGCAAACGGGACATAACCATTTCGTTTTCCATATGTAGAGATGATTCTGCCATTTTCAAAAAGTATTAGTTTTACTTCTTCTTCCAAAACAGGGTCAAGCTCTTCGATGAATATTAGCATTTCTTTATCCTTTGCAAATTCTAATATAAATCCTTCATCTAAGGGATGTGCAACTGTAATCTTTAAGATTGAAAATAAATCTTCAAAACCTTTTATAGCTTCTTTGACGTAAAAATATGAAACGCCACCTGTTACAATCCCTATTTTTCCCCTGCCTTCAATTCTGTTGTAAGCAGAAAGCTCTTTTTTCATGTCCTGAAGTTTTTGTTCAAGTTCCATATGTTTTATGTACGAAAGTGCCGGTAAAATAACCCACTCTGGCTTTTTCTCGAACCCTTTAATCTTCCTCTTTTCTCTTTTGAATTCAAACTCAATTGACTGGTTCGAATGACAAACTCGTGTTGTCATCCGAAAAAGCACAGGCAACTTGTATTTTTCTGAAATCTCAAAAGCAGGTTTTATGAGTTCAAATGCCTCTTTCGGAGAAGAAGGATCAAAAACTGGCAAGTTACAAAATCTTGCAAAGTTTCGTGTATCCTGTTCTGTCTGAGATGAATGAGGTCCAGGGTCATCTGCCACAAATACAATAAGTCCTCCTTCTACACCTACAACTGAAAGCGACAAAAGAGGGTCTGCCGCAACATTCAACCCTACCTGCTTCATAGTAGCCACAGTTCTTGCACCTGCAAGACTTGCACCTGCTGCTATTTCAAGTGCTACTTTTTCGTTTGTAGACCATTCAACATAAAAATCTTCATCCTGAAAATCTTTCAACGTTTCTATTACCTCTGTTGAGGGTGTGCCGGGATATCCAACAACAACATTTACACCATTTATAAAAAGAGAATATGCTACAGCTTCATTTCCCATCAAGACTTTTTTCATAATTTCATTTTTCACCCTTTCTCAATATAAGCTGGTTTGTACTCTATTATACAGCAATTTTAGTTTGATTTAAAATCATTTTTTAGATTAAAAATATATTAATTTGCAAAAAATACTATATAGAATAACTCAATCAATAAGGTGAAAAAATGAAAGATGACTTTTATATCAACAAGCGCAGATTTGTTCATTTTAAAAATCTTATCGAGAATTATACACGTACCAAACGTCATCTTGAGGAATATGGTGAAATTTTGCCATATGAAAAGATTCAACAGGTTATTCAAAAGCAAAGACGAAGAGAAGAGCAAATAGAAAATATTCAGAAAGCAATACTAAATGAACATGACAGAGAAAGTGAAGTCAGAAACTTAGTAAAAAACTACCTCTATACAGAAGGGTATTTAAAACACTACAGAGACAAACTACCAAAACAAATTATGAATAATATGCTAAAAAAACAGGTATTTAGAAAAATACAATTAGAAAATTTAATAAAAAAGGTTGACGAAGAAAAGTAAAGAATAAGGCTACAAGGAATTATTAAAACTAATTATAGAAATATTTTAAAAAGGAGTTGAAACAATATGAAGGCAACGGGAATTGTTAGAAGAATTGACGATTTAGGAAGGGTTGTAATCCCAAAAGAAATAAGAAGAACTCTTAAAATCAGAGAAGGTGACCCGCTTGAAATATATACTGATAACGAAGGGGAGGTAATATTAAAGAAATATTCTCCAATTGGCGAAATGGGGGCATTTGCTAAAGAATATGCTGAAACTCTTCATCAAGTAAGCGGTCATATTATAATCATCACTGATAGAGATAGAGTAATAGCTGTTGCAGGTGCTTCTAAAAAGGATTATATGGATAAACCTTTAAGCCAAGAACTGGAAAGGGTTATGGAAGAAAATTCTATTATTGTGGTAAAATCTGAAAATGATATGAGTAGCATACCAATTGTTGAGGGTGATACAACAAGGTATACTGCTCAGATAGTAAGCCCTATACTTTCTGAAGGAAGTGTAATCGGCAGCGTGATTATGTGTTCAACACAATCCCATGTTGTTATGGGTGACTCAGAGTACAAGCTTGTTCAAGCTGCAACATCTTTCTTTGGAAAACAGCTTGAGCAGTAGTTGTTTTTGACAAAATTTTAATGGTTGGCTGTAGGTTTTTAAACCTACAGTTTTTTTTAATGAAATATTGGAGTATAATAAACTGTGTGAAAGAAAAATGAATTTACAACAAAGTAAATAATGCAGCTTGTTGGGGGTTATTAGATGTTCAAATTAAACGTAGACTTGACATCAGACAATTCTTTGCGCAAGAGTCTCAATTTTGTAATACTTGGTATTACATTTGGCATAGTCTTTTTTAATGTCACAACAGGGTCACCAGTTGCTGGATTTGCAAAAGCAATAGGATTTGGCGATCTGATGTATGGTGTAATGCTTGCACTGCCAGTACTTGGCGGTGTGGCGCAAGTTTTTGCATCTTATTTTCTTGAAAAATCAAAAAAAAGAAAGCTCATATTTTTAATAAGCGGATTTCTCCATAGGTTGCCGTGGGCGTTGATTGCCATTTTGCCGCTGATTTTAGGAAAAGGTTCGTATATCTTGCTGTTTTTCTTAATACTATTGATGACAATATCATCAATTTCTAACTCATTCACAAATGTTTCTTTCTGGTCGTGGATAAATGACTTAGTTCCAATGCATATAAGAGGCAGGTTCTTTTCAAGAAGAGCAACAATTTCCACCATAGTGGGAATGCTCAGCGGACTTGCCATTGGAAAATATTTAGATTTGCATAATAATCTCAAGGGATTTTCTATAATTTTTGTATTTGCTGCTATAATGGGAATGCTGGATATAGGTTGTTTCTTCTTTGTAAAAGATATTCCTATGAAAAGTCAGAAACAGCAAATTGATTTGAAAATGATGTTTATTTCTACCCTCAAAAATGATTACTTTAAAAAATTTATGTTCTTTTTTGTAATTTGGAACTTTGGACTTAGCATTGCAGGCCCATATTTTAATATGTATATGATAAAAAACCTTAAAATGAGTTATTTTGATATAATTCTCCTGACCCAAATTGTAAGCAATATTGTAACCATAATAACATTGCCATACATAGGAAGAGTGGTAGATAAAATAGGTAATAGACCCATGCTCCTTTTTGCAGCAAGTCTTCTTTCTTTATTGCCGGTTGTGTGGTGTTTCACCAACGAAAACAATTATAAGTATTTAGTGACTTTAATAAGCATATTTGCAGGAATGCTCTGGCCCATAATTGATATGAGCAATAACAACCTAATTTTGAAATTATCTGACCAAACTCAAACGTCTATGTATGTTGGTGTTATAAATATGTTCAACGCAATATTCGGAACAGCTATTCCCATTATACTTGGAGGCTACCTTATAGAAGATATTGCACCACATGTTGTTGCCTTTGTAAAAAATTATATGCATTTAAATATAGCTACATACCATGTTGCATTTTTTCTCTCAGGATCTTTAAGATTCTTAGCTGTGATTTATCTTAAAAAGAATGTAAAAGAGCCAGGTGCAATGAGCCTTAAAAGCGTTATCAAAAGTAAAATCAAAAGAGTATAAAAATGCCCAGGCTTAATTTAAACCTGGGCATTCTGGAATTATCTATTTTTATGTGCGACCAGGTCTGTAAGCCGAGTTCTGTCGAGAACGGCTATTTCTCTTTGGGTCTGACGTTACCATCAGACCTCTTGCGACCAACCCGGGAACGCAGCGGGCCACTGCATTGTTCCCCTATTTGGTCTTGCTCCGGGTGGGGTTTGCACAGCCAGTCAGTCGCCTGACTGCTGGTGAGCTCTTACCTCACCTTTTCACCCTTACCATCCATGCAAAAATGGATGGCGGTTCTTTTCTGTTGCACTTTCCTTGGAGTCGCCTCCACTGGGTGTTACCCAGCACCCTGCCCTGTGGAGCTCGGACTTTCCTCACAAGGGTTATCCCCTTGCGCAGCCGTTCGACCTGCTCGCATATTCTATTATAAATTTTATTTAAATTATGTCAACTGCTACTTTTCTCTGTTCATCAAATAATTGGTAAGTTCTATAAGAAGTTCTGAATTGTCATACTTTTTTATCATATCTATAGCTTTCTGAGAATAATGCTTAACAAGCTGCTGGGCTTTTTCCAAACCATAAAAGGTTACAAAGGTATTCTTCTTTTCCTTTATATCCTTTCCTATGCTCTTGCCCACTTTTTTACTGTCACCGATAACATCCAAAACATCATCTCTTATTTGAAAGGCAAGACCAAGATTTTTCCCGTATTCCTCCAAGTCAGATACAACACTATCTTCTGCACCTGCTACAAGAGCTCCGCATACGCACGATGCCTGAATCAATCTTGAGGTTTTCTTCAAGTGCATCTCAAACAAAAGCTCTTCACTTTTAATATCCTGTCCAGAGTTCGTTATATCAATAACCTGACCACCTATCATACCTTCGACGCCAGATGCCCAGAATAGGTATTTTGCAGCTTTTACTAAATTCTTTTCGCAACTGTAGTTTAAAATCCAATTCAGGCAAACTTCTGCTGCCAAATTTAAAAGTGCATCACCTGCTAAAATTGCAATAGCTTCTCCAAACACTACGTGACTTGTAGGTTTTCCTCTACGCAAAACATCATTGTCCATTGCTGGAAGATCATCATGAATTAGAGAGTAAGTATGAATAAGCTCTATTGCAGATGCTATATCTAAAATTTTCCGATCAACTTCTTTGTCTTTTGAAACCATTTGATATGAAAGCAAACACAGCAAAGGTCTCAACCTTTTTCCTCCTGCAAAAACACTATATCGCATAGCCTGATATATTATCTCTGGAGACTTTTCTTTTAAAATTTTGTCTAAATGCTCTTCCACATTCTTTTGTGAAAGGTTTATATACTCCTCTAACTTTCTACTTATCATTCTTTTTGACCTAAACCTCCATAAATATCATCGGTAATGTCATCTTGAATATATTCTCCATTTAGTTTTTCAATTAACACTACTCTCTTTTCCACGCTCCGGAGTATATCATTGCAAATCTTTGTCAGTCTAATTCCTTCTTCATAAAGCTTTATAGCCTCTTCAAGAGAAAGATTGCCATCTTCCAAGCTCTTTACAATCTCCTCTAATCTTTTCATCGCATCTTCAAATTTTATATCTCTCTGTAGTTCACACATCACTTTCAGCTCCTTCTTTCTTGAAAAACACCTTAGACTTTATTATACCATCTGAAAGCTGGGTAACTATCTCATCTCCATTATTTACTTGCGCAATGGTGGTCAAAATCTTAGAATTATGTAATGTTATAGAATATCCCCTCTTCAAAACATTCAAAGGATTTAAAGCAATCAACTTTTCTAAGTTGAATTTATACATGAATTCTTTTTGCTGAAAAATCTTATTAAAAGCTTCCCCAAGCCTTCTGCTACAGTTATCAAAATTTGTTCGCGCAATCGAAAGCCTTGATTCAGGATTTGCATCAGCCAATCTCTTCTCAAAATTCTTTAAATTCTTATGAACTTCATGGAGCTTTCTACTAATTGCAAAAGAAAGCTTGTTGCAATACAAATCAATATCCTGTGCACGTTTTGCAATGGTATTTGCTAGCGAATTTTGGTATAATTTATATTGAAGTATTCCTAACTTCTCTTTGACTATATTAAATATCTTTTCCATCGCACTTTTCATTCTCTTATGATATTCATTTAGCTTCTCCAGTGCTTTGTTCTGAAAACTTACCACTATTTCGCCGGCATTGGTGGGAGTTATAGCCCTCATGTCCGCAACAAAATCACTTAAAACATAGTCCCTCTCATGCCCTACCGCCGATATAACAGGAATTTTAGATTCAAATATCTTTCTTACAACCATCTCACTGTTGAACGCCATTAAATCTTCAAATGCGCCGCCACCACGTCCAACAATAATAACCTCAACAGGCTCTGCCGTGTTGAAATATTCTATTCCCTCGCAAATCTCATATGGAGCGTTTTGTCCCTGAACTGAGCAGCTGTAAATATATACCTGAATGTTTTCAAATCGGGTATAAATTGTATTGAGGATGTCCCTGATTGCTGCACCATTTTTTGAGGTGACTATTCCTACTTTTTTAGGATAACGTGGTATTTCTTTTTTGTACTTTGAATCAAAAAGTCCTTCTTGTTTCAGCTTTTCTTCAAGTTGCTTTAATTTTACAAATAACTCACCAAGCCCTATATCCGTAATTTCAGTTACCTTTAGCTCGATTATTCCTTCTTTTTCGTAGAAAATAACATTTCCTTTTACAAGTACTTTTGAGCCATGCTTTATTTCTACACTTTTATCAAACCAAAAAAATACACATTTTATCTTTGCATCATATTCTAAATCCTTAAGTTCAAAATAAAGATGGTCACCTGAAACTGAAGGTCTTATAACTTCACCTTTTAGATATATGTTTTTCAAAAGAACATCCATTTCAACTTTTTTCTTTAAATAACTTGTAAGTTCATAAACGCTCCATTCTTTCTTAGAAACTACATTGTTAATCATCATGATTTTTACTTCTTTTCACCTCATTTTCAGCTATCCTACCAAGAATACCATTTACAAAGCTTGGAGCTTTTTCTATCCCGAATATACTTGCCATATCAACAGCCTCATCAATTGCAACAGAAACAGGTACATCCTCCTCAAACAAAAGTTCATATACAGCTATTCTCATAAGTTCAAGTTCAACCATTGGAAGCCTGTTCAGTGGCCAGTCTTTTGAATACTTTGCAATTAGATTATCTATTATCTGCTGATTTTGTATAACCCCTTTCAGTAATTTCTCAAGATATTTCTCATCTACATCTTTGAAATCTTCATTTTGATTTAATTCTCTAAACCTTTTGTAAAATTCTATAATATCTTGCTGCATATTTTCAAATCTATAGGCATACAAAATCTTCATGCAGAGTTCTCTTGTTTTCCTTCTTCTGTGCATTTTATTTAATTTTCAACCCCTTTTTTACCATGGTAAGTGTTTGTCTAAAAATTCAATCAGTTTTTTCTTTTCAAAATATCGTCCACCTATAAAAATTCCAACACCTATACAAATGAATATAAACAACGTTTTAAAAAATCCAAAAATCAGCACAAATATTGCAAATACAAGACCTATCAACCCACCTATTATTTCTCCCGTGTGTTTTATCAAAAATTCCTTTATCAAATCCATTTTAACACCCCTACCTCAAATGAGTAATAGGTACTTGCGGGGCAACCATATCTTTTACATGAAAGTTAATAGACTTAACAGGAATTCCTATCGCCACTTCCACATGACTCTTTATAGCATTTTGAACCTCTTTTGTCAACTCAGGAACGTTAACATCACTTGTAACAACAGCATCAATGTAATATATAACTCCACTTTCGTCAAACTCTATCTCAACCGAAGTATCTTTTAGCCCTTTTATATCCCTTAATGCATTGTACCCTGCCGATTCAAATGTTTTTGGCGAAATTAAAAGATTTCCAAACTCGTTTGTGTGAATTATTCCAAGCCTTGCTTTTTTCTTCTTAACACCAATAAACATTACTGAAAACCCCATTACTATCAAAAGTAGCGGTATGATGGCATATACGGGTGTGTTCATATAATCATATACCGCAGCCTGAACAGTATCTACATCAAAGATGTTGAGTGGAAGTAAAATAGCAATTACAGAAAGAAAAATTACAATTAATGTAAATATAGTCAAAAGTATTCTCTCACCGATTTTCATCTGTCCCTTTCCTCCTCACAAAAATGAGAGTAAATCTCTGAAGACCAGAGATTTACTCTGCCACCTCTTCCTTTTGCTCTTCTTTTTCAAACTTAATCCCTTGAACATGTATATTCACTTCAACAACTTTTAAACCTGTCATACTCTCAACAGCATTCTTTACTCTCTCCTGAATCTCCCATGCAACCTCTGGAATTCTGACACCATACTCCACTGTTATGTAGATGTCAATAGCTGCTTCTTTTTCTCCTACTTGAACTTTTACACCTTTTGCTAAATTCTTTTTTCCAAGAGCTTCTGTAATATTTCCAGTCCAAGACCCAACCATAGATGCAACGCCTTTTACTTCAGAGGCTGCAACCGCTGCAATTATAGCCACAACTTCTTCAGCAATCTTTACAACTCCACCCATTGTTTCGCCAATAGTGTTTTCTGACATATTAAAATACCTCCTCAATCTTTAATGAGAATTTTCATTCTATGTTATATATTATACCCTATACTTTTTTGTTTTAACAACATCAGTTAATTTAAGTTTTTACTTTGAGACACTCTTATCTTGTTAAAATCCACTTTAAATACGTTCATTATCACATTTTGAATCTGAATTAGATCTCTTTTTTCAAGTTTCTTTTGTACCACAACATATATTGTATCATCTGTGTAAAATACTGCACACTCTCCCAAACCCTTAGAACTCAAAACATTTTCGCATGTCATTTCCTTGTTGCTGATATCAATAATTTTAGCTATCTTATCATCAATCTTTTTCTGAATATTTATATCAGTTTGCTCATCTAAAAGAGACTTTAAAAGATTTATCTCTTTAGAACGTTCTATTTCTCTTTTTAGCTTCATTTCATCAATTGTCCCTTCTTCAGCATTGTTTTCACTTTTGTGTACAGTCGGGTTACTTACTTCAATTACAGAAGGGTTTATCTTCTTTTTATTTCCAAGCTCCATTCTTGAATTTATAATTCCTGCTACTATAAGCAAGATGACAAGCGAAATCATCATAAGCTGTCTTTTGCTGTATACTTTTACAAATATCTTCTTGTTCACTTAACAAACACCTCCACTTTATCAGGAGTTATACCAAGCACAGTTGCTGCAGCCTTAACAAGTCCTATATATACCCTCTTATCCCTTGCTCCTTTGGAAACTATAGCCACTCCTCTGACTTTTGGGTATATCCTTTTTACCACAAAAGGTTTTGATTCACCTTGCTGTTGCAACACCACTACTTTGCTATCTATTTCTTCTTCAGAAATTGTTGTATTTTGGTTTTGTTTTTCACTTCGCCTGTTCTCTCTTGTTTCAGTAGCAAGCACGTACTCATAGCAGTCGTCAAAAGTTATCATCACTGAAACATCTCTTGTTGGGTCTATTTCCTTTAATATACCCTCAAGTTTTTTCTCAATTAGCTGTTCATACTGCTGCCCGTCCTCTTGAATTTCTTGTCGTTTTATAGTAGCACTTGTTTGTTTTGAAGATGTAGAAAAATTTGAAGAAACTACAAGAAGAAATATTCCACATACACCTAAAAAAATAATCAAATCTTTGTTTTTCGTAACATTTTCAAGCAAATCTTTTATTCTTCTCAAATCAGACATCTTTTTCACCTCAGCTTTTGAAAATAAATTCTATCCTTGCGCATGTGGTATTTGTTTGAAATTATTTCAACCACCTTTCTATCATACTCACCTTCAATTTTTATCTCTTTAAGCCTACCAAAATCATGTGAATCAATATCTTCATAGATACTCATGTTAACAACTTGTATCTCTTTTCCACATATCTCCCTTACATTATCTTCAATATCATCTTTTAATTTGTTTTTATATTCTTGTACAAGAGCTTGTCTATAAATATCTTGAGAATAAACTCCCTGCTGGTTGAATTCACTCTCTATCTTCTTCAGGTTTTTCTGAAACTCAAACTTTAAAAATTCAGAGTTTTCCAAAATAGGTGTTATCAATACCATGCTTGCTGTCAATCCCAGAAAGACATTTATGTACTTTCTGTAGTTTTCATTTACCATGTTTTCTATAAAAATTGCAATTATTACTATATAAAATAGAGAGAGTGCAACCTCGTTGAGAATCTCCTGCATACTCTCACCTTCCAACCTGAAGCAAAAAGAGGGATGAGGAAAATGCAACAACAAACATACACAAAGCTGCAAATGCTATTGCAAAAATCAAAATGAGTACATCCGCATAGTCATCCAAAAACTGGGCAAGCTTTGCATCCCCAATCAAACCAACAAAAATAGCTGCTACTCTGAAAACAACAAATACAACCAAAATTTTTAAAAGCGAAATTCCAATCCCTATAAGCAAAACTATTAGACCCACAACACCCAGAGAATTTTTTACTATAGCAAGGCTTGTGGCGAGAGTGTCCGCAGCATCGGATAATATCTTCCCTACAAACGGCACAAAGTTACCAACACTGTATTTAATTGATTTTGTAATTAAGCTGTCCACTGTAACATTCGCAATACCTTCTACAGACACAATAGCAACAAATACAACAATGCCAATCACTATACACCACATCAATATAGTTTTACAGAAACCCAAAATCCTTCTCAATCCCAATCTTCCACTATCAATATTTGATAAAATACCGATAAGTATGTAAGTGTACGCAAAGGGCGAGATGATGTTTTTCAAAAATTCAGACGAGAAGACAATGGCAAACATTATCTTTGGGCTCATTACAGCTGCATATGTTGGATATCCCATAGAAGCTATCAGAGAAACAAAAAGAGGAAAAAATACTTCAGCAAAATTGCACGCATTTTGAACTGTCTGCTGGGCATCTAAAAGAACATCTTTTAAATTTTGAAGTACAATCAAAACCTCTGTAAATAAAAAAGCCAAAAACGTTACATTTGCAACCGACTGATTCTTAAGACCTGTTTGAACGCTTGCAATGAGTATATATAATAGGGCTATAATAATTATCAAACTTATTTGACGAAAAGTAGAAAAAATTTGCCCCAATATCTTTTCCTTCAAAACATTCACTATATCTAATTTCGGGCTTTTTTGTTCTATAATATCCTCCAAATAACTTCTTATATCTTTTTCAGTGTAATCATTTAAAATTTCTTTTGTCTTTTTAATGTATTCTTGCGAAAACTGTGATGCTTGGCAACATTCAAGTGCTATTATAAAAAATACAAATACACACACTGAAACTAAACTCTTTTGTCCCATCATTCATTCCTCTTATCTTAAAAATTTGGTAATCAAATCAAATAGGCTCATTATTAAAGGAAGTGATAAAAACAAGATTATAATCTTTCCTGCAAATTCCACCTTTTCAGCAATTGCACTCTCACCGCTGTCTTTACACACGCTTGCTGTATACTCTGAAACCAGTGCAATACCAGTCATTTTTATTAACGTCTTTACATATCCACCTGCAAATGAAACTTTGTTACTCATCTCAATAATCTTTTCCACAACATATACAAGTTTATCAATCATCATTAAAAAAATCAGTATCCCAACTATGACTGCCACAGCAAGTCCAATCTCTTTTTGAGTTCTTTTTAATATACTCACAACAAAAATTGAGACCATGCAAAGCGCAATGATATTTAATATTTCCATTTTTCGTGGTCCCTCAGTATCTTAGTAAAGATTGAAAACTGATTTAACAGTATCAAAAAACCTTCTTATGAGATCAATTATGAGAAAAAGTACAATTATAACTCCTACAAGGGTTGTCATCATCGCAAGTTCTTCCTTTTCAGCTTTTATAAGCACCTGATTTACAAGGTACAGGATGATACCTATTATTGCTATCTTGAAAATCAAATCTATTCCATTCATCAATTCTTACACCTCAACCCACTTACAGAAGTAATATGCAAAGAGATACTCCACAAAAAATCCCAAGCACTGCAAACAATTTGCTATTTTTTTTGTACTTTAGTTTGTAAACATCGTAGTATTCTCTAAGTTCTCTAATTCCTTCATCCAAAACCTTTTCTATTTCGTTTATAGAATAAAAAGCTATGACATTAAAAAGACTAATAAGAAGCCTATGAAGATTCTCATCAAGTTGATAAATATTTTTAACATCACTTTGGTTTTTCCCTATGGATAAAAAGTAGTATTCAATTACCTGATTAAACTTACTTTCCTCTTTGAGCTTGAAATTTTCCAAAATCTCGGCAAACGTCAAACGTGCTGAAATTACATTTGCTTTTGCATATGTAAAAAACACTATCATATGGTTTACAATCTTTACCTGCTGCCACAATTTCAAGGTTTGATAGTACCCAATCATGCAAGATGAAAAGATAATCAAAACCGAACCAATTACCTTAATCACCATTTCTCTCTTCACCCAGCGACAGTATTTTTTCAATGGTCCCGGGACCGTTTCTGGAACTTAAGACAATCACCTTTTCAAAAACACCCTGATTGATTATCTTTCTTGAAAACTCTCTCATATAAATGTCTTTTACCGACTCTGCATGCATTGTTGCAATTATCTTCACACCCATCTTTGACGCTTCACAAACTGCCAAATAATCAGAAGGCGACCCGAGCTCATCCATCGCAATTATCTGAGGATTTAAACTTCTTACAGCCATTAAAACCCCTCTGAGCTTATCCACCCCGTCCAACACAAAGGTTCTGATACCAATCTCCCTTCTGTCATTATCTACCATGCAAATCTCAGACCTTTCATCAATTACCACTACTCTAAATCCTCTTCCTGCCAAAATTCCTTCACCAGAACTCAAGATTCTTACAATGTTCCTGAGAAGCGTAGTCTTCCCGCAACCAGGCGGGGAGATTATGAGAGTGTTATAGATACTAACAAGATTTTCTTTCACTGCATGTTTTAAGATTCTCTCAGGTTCAATTCTCACCGTTTTAGAAATTCTTATATTAAGCCCACTGATTGAGTTAACAAACCCCTGTTTGCTTCCATTTTCAAAGGTGAATTTTCCGGCAACTCCCACTCTATGTCCACCATCAACTGTGAAATATCCCTGGAGTATGTTTTTTTCATATGTAAACAGAGAGTTGTTTGTCAGCCTGCTTATACATTTGTTTAAAATTTCTTTTGTAATTATCAAACTTTCAAAGACATACTCTCTTTTACCAATTACAATTAGTGGACAGTTCAAGTTTATTTTTATCTCACAAATTTCATGAAGATTTTCTTCAAAGGTTGTTTTGATTGTGTAAACAATCTCGGCAGGAAGTCTGTCAAGGAGTTTTTCAACTTCTGTATTTACACTTGCAACTGCCATTAAGACCTCACATTCCTTTCTCATTTGTTCTATATTAAATTATTATTATGTTACCCAGAAGATTATGAGAAAAAAATAAGAGCTGCAAATTTTGATTCTTTGCAGCTCTCGCAAAGCCTTTACAAATATTTACTCTTCCAGTGTAAAGTTTATCCTCTCTATAGAAACTGCTTTGCCGGTGTTGTTATCAACTTCAAATACGATTCCGTTGAACTGAGCTTTACCTTTGGCAACCTCAAATCTGACAGGAAGAAGGGTTGTGAATTTTTGAATTACAATATCCTTGTCAACACCCAACACAGAGTCATACGGCCCTGTCATACCAATATCCGTTATATAGGCTGTACCGTTTGGAAGTATTTTTTCATCTGCTGTTTGCACATGTGTGTGAGTCCCATATACGCAAGAAACACGACCATCAACATAAAAACCAAGGGCTATTTTCTCTGATGTGGCCTCTGCATGAAGATCAACAATGATTATCCGACAATCTATTTTTTTTAAAATCTCATCTATTTTCCTAAACGGACAGTCCAAGTTTTCCATAAAAACTCTACCACAGAGGTTAATAACTGCAAATTTTATATTATTTTTCTCAAACACATTATATCCTCTTCCGGGGGTTGTTCCCTCGGGATAATTTGCGGGTCTTATTATCCTGGTCTCACTTTCTATGAAAGAAAAAATCTCTTTATTTGCCCACACATGGTTCCCCATTGTCATAACATCAATTCCTATAGAAAAAAGCTCATCAGCAACCTTTTTGGTAAGTCCATTACCGCCTGCAGCATTCTCACAGTTGGCAATTACAACATCTATCTTGTAGTTTTCCTTGAGTTTAGAGAGGGTGCTCTTTAGAATGTTTCTCCCCGGCCTTCCAACAACATCTCCTATAGCTAAAAATCTCATTCCATACCTCCAGATATTTTCCAGAATAAATTTATAAAAAGCGTGTCTTGTTCAAAGCTTTTAAAAGCCATGAACAAAACACGCTTTTTTTCTCATTTTGCATATTCAACTGCTCGAACTTCTCTGATTACATTTACCTTTATCTGACCTGGATAATCAAGCTCACTTTCAATTCTCTTTACTATCTCTCTTGCCATTATAACAATATCATCGTCACTCACATGGTCAGGCTTTACCATTATTCTTATCTCTCTTCCTGCTTGAATTGCATAAGCTTTTTCAACACCATCAAAAGAATTCGCAATTTCTTCAAGCTTCTGAAGTCTTTTGATATAAGACTCAAGAGATTCTCTTCGAGCTCCTGGTCGTGCCGCTGAAACAGAGTCAGCAGCCTGAATTAACACATTGTAAATTGACCTTGTTTCCATCTCACCGTGATGCCCACCAATCGCTTCAAGGACATCCGGGTTTGTCTCCTTGTATTTTTTAGCAAGCTCATAACCAATCAGGGCATGTGACCCTTCCATTTCATGGTCAACTGCTTTGCCAATGTCATGCAAAAGCCCTGCACGCTTTGCAATACTCTGGTCAAGACCGAGCTCTGCTGCCATGATACCTGCTATGTTTGCTACCTCAATAGAATGTGCAAGAACATTTTGACCATAGCTTGTTCTGTACTTAAGTTTCCCTACGAGCTTAATGAGTTCTGGATGCAAGTTGTGAATTCCAAGCTCAAATACAACCCTTTCTCCTTCTTCTCGAATCTTATTCTCAACCTCTCGTTTTGCTTTTTCGTACATTTCTTCAATTCGCGCAGGATGTATTCGCCCATCTAAAATAAGCTTTTCTAACGTGAGTTTTGCTATCTCACGCCTTATCGGGTCAAACCCTGATAATATTACTGCCTCGGGTGTGTCGTCAATTATAAGGTCAATTCCTGTAACAGTCTCAAATGTCTTAATATTTCTACCTTCTCTACCTATGATTCTACCTTTCATCTCATCATTTGGGAGTGTCACAACAGAAACAGTGTTTTCTGCAACATAGTCTGATGAATAGCGCTGGATAGCAGTAGCAATAATTTCTCGGGCTTTTTTGTCAGCTTCTTCTTTCGCTTGCTGTTCAAGCTCTTTTATCATGAGCGCAACATCATGTTTGACATCCTGTTCAACACTCTTGAGTATAATTTGTTTTGCTTCTTCCTGAGTGAGCCCAGAAATTCTTTGCAGCTCTTCCTGCTCTTTTTGTTTTAAAAGTTCGATCTCCTCTTGAAGTTTTTGAATATCCTTCAGCTTCTGATTGAGCTGCTCTTCTTTTTCCTCTACAGACGCCATCTTTTTGTCAAGCATCTCTTCTTTTTGAATAAGTCTTCTTTCGAACCTCTGAAGCTCTGCTCTTCGCTCTCTTACTTCCCTGTCGAATTCGCTCCTTGCTCTGTGTATCTCTTCTTTTGCAAGGAGTGTTGCCTCCTTTTTGTATGCCTCGGCCTGTTTTCTGGCCTCCTCAACAATTCTTTGGGCTTCTTGTTCAGCACTTTTTATGGTCTTCTCAGCAATCTTCTTTCTATATAAATAGCCCAAGAAAAAGGCAACCATTGATGCTACCAAAGCAATTACTATAGTAACTACAAGTTTCAATGTCTCACTAATCTTTTGCACCTCCTTTGTGTTGAATAAGTTAATGATAGATTATAAAAAACTGTTTCAATTAAATTTTATTACTTTTTGCACACAGTGTCAACAATGGCGGCTTCTCAATAATCTAAGAATTCTCTAATTTTTTCAACCACCGTATTGTAGTCATATCCTCTTGCCACAAACCACTTAATAACCTTTAAAATCTCTTTGCTATCCTCTTTACTTATTCTCTTTAACTTCTTTTGCAAAAGCTTTACAAGAATTTCTTTATCATTTTCAGACTTTAAATTTAGCTTTGAAATTGTGGATGATTTGAACCCATTTTTCCGCAAAAGCTGTAATAACTCAAAGCTTGACTTTCTCTTTTGATACTTATTTACAAGCTTTTTGGCAGCCTCCAGCTCATCAATGTATCCGCTGTTAACAAAATAAGCTACCGCTTTCAAAGCAGTAGCCGAATCATACCCGCGGGAAAGCAAATATTTGTAATATCCATATTCAGATTTGAGTGGATACCTTTGAATGTAGCTTACCAGCAACTTTTTTGCACTTTTAAGACCACTTTCAAATAAAACCTCTTCCAATTCTTTTTGGTCTATCTCATCTTTTGCATACAATTTTCTTTCAAGATAGACCTCTCTGTCTATCTCAACTTCTTTACCATCGTCAAAAACAAGCAAAGCTCTATTTCCAACTATCTTTTTATCCAATATCCTCATTAATTTCACCACTCAACAGCAAATCCTCATCAGAAATCTCTGCTGTTGTCTTTATCTTCTCAAATGCAAGGTTTGCATTCTGCCTTATCTTTTCAATTATCTCCTGCATTATATCAGGATTTTCTTTCAAAAACTGTTTTGCATTCTCTCTACCCTGACCAATCTTCTGACCGTTGTAGGTATACCACGCCCCACTCTTTTGAATAACATCGATGTTAACTGCAACATCTAAAACATTTCCTTCTTTTGAGATTCCTTCTCCATAAATCAAATCAAACTCAGCCTCTTTAAACGGTGGTGCAACCTTATTCTTAACAACCTTAACCTTTACCTTACTGCCTATCGGTTGCCCTTGAGACTTGATAATTTCACCTTTTCTAACCTCTAATCTGACAGATGCATAGAACTTAAGCGCTCTACCACCTGGTGTTGTCTCAGGATTACCAAACATTACACCAACCTTTTCACGAAGCTGGTTTATGAATATGACTGTAGTCTTTGTCTTACTTGTAATTCCAGCAAGCTTTCTGAGCGCCTGTGACATGAGCCTTGCTTGAAGCCCAACATGCGCCTCTCCCATTTCACCATCAATTTCCGCCTGAGGTACAAGCGCTGCAACAGAATCAATTACAATAACATCTATTGCATTACTTCTAACAAGTGCCTCCACAATCTCCAAAGCTTGCTCGCCACTGTCTGGCTGGGAAACAATAAGATTGTTTATGTCAACACCAAGCTTTTTAGCATAAAATGGATCAAGCGCATGCTCAGCGTCAATAAATGCTGCCTCACCACCCATTTTCTGCGCCTCTGCAATTATGTGAAGCGCAATGGTGGTCTTCCCAGATGACTCTGCACCATAAATCTCTACAATCCTGCCTCGCGGAACTCCTCCAACACCAAGCGCAATGTCCAACGAAAGCGCACCTGTAGGTATAACATCAATATTTTCTTTTGCCATCTCGCCAAGCTTCATTATAGCGCCTTTACCGTAAGCCTTCTCAATTTCCATAATAACCTTGTCTAAAGCTTTTTTCCTATCTAAGTTTTCCATTTTTAACCCCCATCTTTTCGAACATATGTTTAGAATTATTATATACTTTTGTCTCTAACATTTCAATAATCAATTATCTTTTTTCTCAAAATGTTGAGGGCAGCCTTTGAAGTCATATCTTTTATCCTTAATCTGTCACCTGAAAACCTAAATTCAAAACTCTCACAATTATCTTTTGTTGCAATACCAATATATACAAGCCCAACAGGTTTTGTTTCACTTCCACCGCCTGGACCTGCAATTCCCGTCACAGACAGAGCAATGTGTGCAAGAGAGTTTGAAAGTGCTCCCTGTGCCATATATTTTGCCGTTTGAGAACTTACCGCTCCGTACTCTTTCAAAACTTGTTCTGGAACACCAAGCAGTTTCATCTTAGCTTCATTTGAATATACTATGAATCCTCTGTCAAATACTTCGGATGCACCTGGAACGTTGGTAATTTTGTTACAGATAAGCCCTCCCGTGCATGACTCGGCAATGCTAACCTTTAATCTCTTTTCTGCAAGTAAACTTACCACAACTTCTTCCAATAGCTGCCCATCAACACCATAAATATACTCTCCTAAACGTTCTCTTATTCTATCTTCCATCGATTGAAGAAGTGATTTTGCTATTTCTTCACTCTCTTTTTTTGTTGTAATTCTCAGCTCAACTTCAAACGGCTTTGCATAAAGAGCTAAAGTCGGATCTGTCTGAGAGAGAAATAAATCCTTCAGAGCCTCTTCAATAGAAGATTCACCTATTCCTACAAATTTTAAAACTCTTGAGTAAATCTTTTGTTTTGAAAATCTCTCTAAATAAGGCAAGACTTGTTCTTCAAACATGGGCTGCATCTCAAAAGGAGGTCCAGGAAGTAAAATCGCAATCTTGCCGTCTTTTTCAATGATAAGTCCAGGTGCCGTACCATTTTTGTTGTGAAGAACTTTTGCACCTTCGGGAACGTATGCCTGTTTTTTATTAATTTCGGGCATATTTGCATGTCTGCGTTCGAAAAACTTTTCAATTCTTCTTAATACATCTTCATCCAGCACAAGCGTCAAACCAAAATAATCTGCTACTGCTTCTTTTGTAATGTCATCAGATGTTGGACCAAGCCCTCCTGTAAAAATCAATATATCAGCTCTTTTTACAGCTGTATCAATCGCTATTTTGAGCCTTTCCATATTATCTCCAACAGTTGTCTGAAAATAAAGATCAATACCAAGTTCAGCTAATTTCTGAGCAAGATATTGGCTATTTGTATTTAAAATCTGACCAAGTAACAGTTCTGTACCAACACTTATTACTTCAGCTATCATGAATTTCTCCTCACTTTTTTGTAAAATCTATTACTTTCCAGTTAGTTTTTATATAATCAAAACCCGAATAAATTGTTAAAATTACTGCAATATATAACATTATTTTGTCAAAAGGAAATCCCATAAGAACAAAGGGATAATTGTCAATCAAAAGAAGCACAACTGCTATAATCTGACTTATCGTCTTGAGTTTCCCCCATACATTAGCAGAAATAACCATCCCTTCAGCTGCTGCAACCATTCTAAGACCTGTTACAATAAACTCTCTTCCAATTATAATCATAGCAACCCAGGAAGAAACCTTTTGTAGCTCCACCAAGCATACAAGTGCTGCTGTTATTAATAGTTTATCTGCAAGAGGGTCTAAGAATTTACCAAAATTTGTTACGATTTTTCTTGTTCTTGCTATATACCCGTCTAAACTGTCAGTAATTGCTGCTACTATAAATATAACTGCTGCAATCACCTTAGAATATGGTACACTACTGTAAAGCAAAAAAAACATAAACACAGGGATTAAAAATATTCTTACACTTGTTAGAATATTTGCAACATTCATAAAATTATCTCTCCTACTAAATCATACTCAAACGCATCTAGTATTTTTACCTTGACAAACTGACCAGCTGTCAATCTGTTTTTGGAAAATACTAAAACTTTCCCGTCAACCTCCGGGGCTTCAAACTGACTCCTACCAATGTAAAAGTTATTTCTATCTTTTGCTTCGATAACCACTTCGTATTCTTTCCCAATTCGTTTTCTGTTTTGTTTCTTAGAAATTTTTCTTTGGATATTTAAAACCTTTTCATATCTTCTCTGTTTTATATCTTCGTCAACCTGAGGAAGCTGCGAAGCAAGCGTCCCTTCCTCTTGAGAATACATAAAAGCACCAAGCCTGTCAAACTCTGCCCATTTTAAAAAACTGCAAAGCTCTTCAAACTCTTCGTCAGTTTCTGTTGGAAATCCGACCAAAACTGTTGTTCTTATAACTACCTCATCAAAACTTTCTCTTATTTTTTCTATCAGTCTTCTTATACTTTCCTTTGTTGATTTTCTGTTCATAAGTTTTAATATTCTATCGTTTACATGCTGAACTGGAATGTCAAAATAATTAACCACTTTAGAAGAAAATTTTACTACATTTATGAGATTTTCGTCTAAATCCTCAGGATAAGAGTACAAAAATCTTATCCATTTTATTTTTTCAATCTTTTCAAGCTCTTCAAGCAAAGCAGGCAACATTTTTTTACCATATATGTCTGCGCCATACTTTGTAGTATCCTGAGCCGTGAGAATAATCTCCTTATATCCTCTTTCTGCTAATTCTTTTGCCTCTCTTACTATATCTTCAATAGGTCTGCTTGTATATTTGCCCCTGATAAGCGGTATGGAGCAATAAGAGCATCTGTTGTTGCACCCTTCTGCAATTTTTATGTATGCATAATAACTGGGTGTTGCAATTACTCTTGGCATTGAACTAGAATATACAAACGATGATGCATCATTGAACACTTTTATCCTCTGCTTACCTTCATATAAATCTTTTATTACATCGGGTAGCTTCAACATTTCTTTTACACCAAGTATTGCATCAATCTCTGGCATCTGCTCTAATATTTCATCTTTGTATCTTTGCGTCAAACATCCTGTTACTATCAAAAATTTGCATTTTTTGTTCTTATATTCAGCCATGTCTAATATGGTGTCTATGGATTCCTGTTTTGCATCATTTATAAAACCACATGTATTTACAACAATAACATCCGCATCCTCTGCATTGGAGGTTATTTCAAATCCTGCCTCTACACATGCACCCATCATTATTTCACTATCAACAAGATTTTTGTTACATCCCAACGATACAAATCCAATCTTTACCAACCCTTGGCACTCCTTTATATCAGATTGTTTTGAAGCATGGTAGCAAAAAGTGTATTTTTCATAAGCATAGCAACTGTCATTGGACCGACACCACCAGGGACAGGTGTAATAAACGATGCCACTTTTTCTACTGTTTCAAAGTCAACATCACCAACAAGTTTCTGGTTAGCATCATCCCTGTTTATTCCAACGTCAATTACAACTGCTCCTTCTTTTACCATTTCAGATGTGACAAACCTTGGCTTTCCAACTGCAGCAACAAGGATATCTGCCTGTTTGCAAATCTCTTTTAAATCTTTTGTATATGAATGACAAATGGTAACTGTTGCGTTTTCTCTCAAAAGAAGCAAAGCCAAGGGCTTCCCAACAATATTGCTTCTTCCTATCACAACAGCATGTTTCCCTTTTATCTCTATATTTTCTCTTTTTAAAAGCTCAATAATCCCAAATGGTGTGCACGGTTTGATTGCTCTTTCAAACTCTATGCCAGTTGCAACCATTCCAACATTGAGCGGATGAAACCCGTCAACATCCTTGTGTGGAAGGATTTTTGTGCAAATCCTTTTCTCATCAAGTCCATTTGGCAACGGAAGCTGAACCAATATGCCGTTTATTTTCTCATCCCTGTTTAGTCTGTCAATTAAGCTCTCAAGCTCTTCTTGAGTTGTGTCTTTGCTCAGGGCAAACTCCACAGAATTTATTCCAACCTCGCTACATGCTTTTTTCTTGGAATTCACGTAGCTTCTGGATGCCGGGTCATCTCCCACAATCACAACAGCCAGCGTTGGCTCTATTCCTCTTTGTTTTAGTTTTTTAACCTCAATCTTTACTTCATTTTTTATTTCTTGCGCTATTTTTTTTCCGTCTATTATCTTTGCTGACACTTTTATTACCTCCATCTTTTGGTTTTGGTGGAATCAAGCAATCTTTACCATATCCTATCAAATCTTCTCTTTTTGCTATCTTCAAAGCCTCATACACTAAATCATAATTTTTTGGGTTGTGAAAATGCAAAAGAGCTCTTTGCATCATCTTTTCTTTTAATGTCTTTGGAACATAGACCTTTTCTAAGGTAAATGGATCTAATTCGGTGTAATACATCGTAGTTGATACAGTTCCGGGTGTTGGATAAAAGTCCTGAACTTGTTCTGGTACAAACCCATTTCTTTTTAGAAACACTGCAAGCTCAATTGCATCTTCAAGGGTTGTTCCCGGATGTCCTGACATAAGATAAGGAATGATATACTGTTTTTTATTCAGTCTTTTATTTGTCTCAAAATATTCTCTCACAAACTTTTCATACACCTCTTTAGGAGGCTTACCCATATATTTTAACACATTATTGGAGATATGTTCAGGTGCTATTTTTAACTGGCCAGAAATATAGTACATGCAGAGCTTTTCCAAAAACTTTCTGTAGTTTTTGTCAAGTAAAAGGTAGTCATACCTTATTCCCGACCTTATAAATACCTTCTTCACACCTTTTATCTTTCTTATCTTCTCTAAAAGTTCAAAATATTCGCTGTGGTCAACTTCCAAATTTTTGCACGGCTGTGGAAAAAGACACTGCCTATTTTTGCAAGCACCTCTTTCAAATTGGAGACTGCACGCAGAATTTCTGAAATTTGCAGTAGGTCCACCAACATCGTGAATATATCCCTTAAAATCGGGAAGTTTTGTTAGCTTTTTTACTTCCTCTAAGATTGACTTCTGGCTCCTTTTTTGAATGATCCTTCCCTGATGAAAGTGAAGAGCACAGAAATTACAGCCTCCAAAGCAACCTCTGTGAGATACAATGCTGAACTTGACCTCTTCCAGTGCTTTTATACCGCCTTCTTTTTCATAAATGGGATGATAGTTTCGCTCATATGGCAGAGAATAAACATAGTCCATCTCTTCCACTGTCAAAGGCTTTGCTGGCGGATTTTGAACCATATATAAATTTTTATGTGGCTGAACAATTATCTTTCCTGTGTACGGGTTTTGTTCCCTGTACTGAATAGCAAAAGCACGGGCATACGCCATCTTGTCTTCTTTCACTTTTTCATAGCTGTCAATGATGATGTAGTCTTTTCCCTCAAGATGCTGAATATCCTTTGTTACATAACACGTCCCTTGAACATCTCTTATCTCTTTTATGTTCTCTCCTTTTTTGAGCCTTGGTAGAATCTCAAACAATGGCTTTTCACCCATTCCGTATATCAAAAGGTCAGCACTGCTGTCTATCAATATCGAAGCTCTCACTTTATCCGACCAGTAATCATAATGAGCAAACCTTCGCAAAGAAGCCTCTATACCGCCAATTATGATGGGAATATCACCATACTCTCTTCTTATCAAATTACAATAAACAATTGTTGCTCTGTTTGGTCTTTTTCCCTTTTTCATACCAGGCGAATAATAATCCTCGCTCCGTGGTTTTTTTAATGAAGTGTAATGTGCAACCATGGAGTCAAGGTTTCCTGCCGATACTAAAAAAGCAATCCGCGGTCTTCCCAACACTGTTATGCTTTTTGAGTCTTTCCAGTCAGGTTGAGGAATTATTCCAATTCTAAAACCATAATCTTCTATTATTCGTGATATTATTGCATGGCCAAAAGATGGATGGTCAACATACGCATCTCCGCACACAAATACAAAGTCAAGCTCGTCCCACCCACGCTTTTTCATGTCTTCCCTGCAAATAGGTAAAAAAGCCATTCTACTTCCTCACTCCATATTCATAAGCATCTCGTCAAACTGCTCTTTGGTTATTAAAACCTGGCGCTTGCCGGTAGAATCCATCTTGCTAATTATTCCTCTTTCCTCCATCTGGTCAATTAGCCTTGCCGCCCTTGAATAACCAATTCTGAGTTTTCTTTGTAAAAATGAGGTTGAAACATTCTGCGCTTCCACCACAAGCTGAATAGCCTTGATCAAAAGCTCATCAGCCTTATCATCTTTAACATCTAAAACCTTGCTGTTTATCTCTTCAATCACTTCCTGATTGTACTCAATGTTAAAGTTCTGTTTTAAAAACTCCACAACCTTCTCAACTTCGCTTTCAGAAACATACGCACCTTGAACTCTCAGAGGTTTTGCCAAACCTATTGGAAGATATAGCATATCACCTCTTCCCAAAAGCTTTTCAGCTCCCGCCTGGTCTAAAATTGTGCGTGAGTCAACTTGGGATGATACAGCAAAGGCTATTCGCGACGGAATATTTGCCTTAATAAGACCAGTGATGACATCTACAGAAGGTCTCTGGGTCGCAACAACAAGATGCATACCCGCTGCTCGTGCCATCTGCGCAAGCCTGCATATACTGTCTTCAACCTCGGCAGGTGATACCATCATAAGGTCGGCAAGTTCATCTATAATAATTACAATATATGGAAGTTTTTCTTGTCCATTTTCCTCACACCACTTGTTATAACCTATAACATCTCTTACACCCGCTGCAGCAAAAAGTTTGTACCTGTTTGCCATCTCTTGAACTGCCCAACTAAGTGCGTTTGCAGCTTTTTTGGCATCTGTTACAACCGGTATTAAAAGATGAGGTATACCATTGTACAAACTCAGCTCAACAACCTTCGGGTCAATTAAAATCAGTTTTACCTCATCAGGCATGCACCTGTAAAGAATGCTTATTATAAGCGAATTTATACACACACTCTTCCCCGACCCTGTTGCACCTGCAATCAAAAGGTGAGGCATTTTTGTTATATCTGCTATCACAGGACTTCCTGCAACGTCTTTACCTATGGCAAATGGTATCTTGTACTGCAGTGTGTAAAAATCTGGACTTTCAATCAACTCTCTTATATAAACAGGTTTTGGTTCTCTGTTTGGAATTTCTATTCCTATTGCAGACTTGTTTGGAATTGGTGCCTCAATTCTAACAGATGGTGCTGCCAGTGCAAGCGCAATGTCATCAGAAAGATTGACAATTCTGCTGACCTTTACCCCCTGTCCCGGTTGCAGCTCATATCTTGTAATTGTGGGTCCAACATTTACTTCTGTCACCTGAGCTTCAATACCAAAGTTTTTTAACGTCTCTTCCAGCTTTCTTATATTTTCATTTATATCTTTTCTTGAAACCTGCAAATTATCATTTTGTTTTTTAAGATAGTCAATGGGAGGATACAAATATTGACTGCTTGATCGTAATGTTTGCTTTTTGGCTACAACCTTATTACTTTCCTTAGATTTTTTGGGTATATTTACAATGACCTCTTCACTTTTTTTTTCTTCTTCTATATCAGCATCAAGATTGAAGTTGTAAAATCCATTACTTTTTATCTTTATATCCTTTTCAGTTTCTTCTACCCTTTTTTCATTTTGCTGGTTATTTTTAAGCTTTCTCTGTTTTAAAAAATCCCTTATCGAAAAGCTGAAAACAATCATACTCATGATTATAAGCGTGGAAAAACAAATTATGAGCGTGCCTGTAAAACCAAACAACGATACAAAAGGGTATGTAATAGCCCAGCCGAAAACACCAAATCCCTTGAAGTTCAAACCATCAAAGTATGCATCTTTTAAAACTTTTATAAATGAACCAAAAGTTTTTATATTTGTTTGCATAAAGGTGGTAAAAATCATGAATATAAGAAGTATATAAGTAAATACAATTATATCCCTTTTGTCAAACACCCTTGGTCTTCTTAAAATTGAATCAAGCGACACATAGAGCATGAAAGCAAGGATTAAGAAAACACCTACTCCAAAACATCCTAACAAGGTTTTCTTGACAAAATCGCCAACTATTCCTACTTTATCTGTTGAGACTGAAAAAACAAGAAATAGAAAGACAAAAAGCAAAAAAGTCCCGTACACCTCAGCATTTAACCTGTCAAAAACCTCTTTTTTTATTTTATATCTCTTCTTTTTCGAAACTGCCTTTGCTCTCATAAATCCCTTCACTTCTTCTGTGCTTATTTTTCTAAGAATATTATAGCCTTTTTCCAAAAAAATAAAACCCCCAAAATATCTATTTGCGGGGGTCTTCATCATTTTTTGTCCTGGGACAAAGCAAAAGTGGCTGAATTTGCTTGCCAGATACTGCTTCAATTATTGTAGGAATGAGAAGAGAGTATTCTGCAACAAGTGAATTTGGCTTTGCCAAAGGATCATCCTGCCTAAATGGGACAAAGTAAATATTTTTTGTGTTTAGAAGAAGGGCAATATTTTTGCAGTTAAGACCAAGCGCATCGTTAGTAGATATCGCAACAACCACCGGTCTTTGATTTCTAAGATGCGCTTTTGCGCACATAACAGGGGTTTCATCAACAATTCCATTTGCAAGCTTGGCTATAAAGTTCCCTGTTGCAGGTGCAACAACCAGTACATCAAACAGTTTTTTAGGACCGACAGGTTCTGCTTCCACAATATTTGTTATTGGCGGGTTTCCACAAATAGAAACTATTCTCTTCACAACTTCGTCCGCTTTTCCATAGCGTGTATCAGTTGTCTGTACTTTTTCACTGAATATTGGCGTTATGATTGCACCTTGTTTTTTGAGTTCTTCAATCACAGGTATTATTTGGTCAATTGTGCAGAACGAGCCTGTAATAGCAAACCCTATTTTCAGATTGTTCAAGCTCACTCTATCACCCCCAGATTTCTTCCAGCAAACTCAACAGTACTTCAGATATATATTTGGCAGCTGTAACTGGTGCCACCTTGCCAGGAAGAGAAAGCGCATGTACCACTTCAATATCCTTTTCCCTTGCATATTCAAAGTCTACTCCACCTGGTTTTGAGGCAAGGTCAATTACAAGAGTATCGGCTCTCATCCTATCTATCACTTCTTTCGTAACAACCACAGCAGGAATGGTATTAATAATCAAATCCATTTTATTTACATACTCTGCTATATCACAGAGGCGGACCGGTAGAAAACCAAATGCTTTGCACCATGTAAGATCTGAACTTTTCCTTGAAGCCACATATATGTTTGCTTCAAATCCTCTCAAGACCTTTGCAAGGACTTTGCCTATTCTTCCATATCCAAGTATTAAGATGTTCGAAGAGTGAAGGGTAATTGGCATCTTCTCAATTGCAATCATCAAACAGCCTTCAACAGTAGGAATTGCGTTCAGTATCGCAAGCTCTTCTTTTTCATAAAGGTCAAAAAATTTTATATTTTTCTCTCTGCAAAGATTCTTCACACTTTCAGGAATTACGCTTGCAATGAGCACAATATCTCTACAAGATAGCTTTTCTATTAAACTTTGTATCTCTACAGACTGCTGTGAAAGAGGTGCAAATATATACTTTCCATCCTGTGTGAAGGGAATTGGTCCTATTAATACCTTAGACTTTTCAATAACCTCATCCAAAGTCTCTGCAAAATTTATATTTGGACTATTGAACACCTTGCTTTTATCTGTTGCCCATAGCAAAACATCAAATCCTTTATCAGCCAAGCTTTTCGCCAAAATCAAAATCCTCTGGTCCCCACCAATAACACCTATATGTTTTTCCATCATTACCCCTCTTTTTTTGTTCTTGCTGTAAAGCTAATATAATCTATGTTTTAAGTTCAAAAAAGGTGCTTGGACAAAAAATAAAAGCCACTTTTATTAGTGGCTTTCTACCTCTTTCAACCTTCCTTAAAATGCATCTTTGATAAGATTTATTTTTGTCACATCATTTTTGCCATTTATAAATATCTCCACAACATCAAATCTGTACAAATACTTGCCCTGCGAAAGATGGTATGCAATGAAATACTCAGCAACCCTTTTTATGTGAAGCTGTTTTTTGAAGTTGACAGATTCTGAAGGCAAACCAAATTTCAAACTTTTCCTTGTTTTTACCTCAACAAATACAATAGTCTTGCCTTCTTTTGCTATTATGTCAATTTCACCAAGCCTACATCGAAAATTGATTCTCAAAATCTCATATCCTTGTTTTCTTAAAAAATCAACCGCTAGATCCTCACCAAATCTTCCCACCTGATTTAAATTCATCTTTTACTTTTCCCCGTTCCTATTAATTTTATCAAGATACCCAATGAAAACTAATATCTGCGCAACAACCTCATACAAGTCCTCCGGAATATACTCCTGAAGCTCTAAATTAAACAGCTTTTCTGCCACGTTTTGGTCTTTATATACAGGAATGTTTTCCTGTTTTGCCTTTTCAATAATCTTTTCTGCAACATAACCTTTTCCTTTCGCAACAACTTTCGGTGCTATGTCTTTAAGATCATATTTTATAGCCACAGCTTTTTTTATCTTTTTCTTATTCATTATCTCACACCTTCAAATCAAGCCTGCTTAAAGTATTATCAAATATTAAATAGTCAACCGCAAGAGAAGAATTAGAGGTGTTATCAATTCTGTATTCAATATCAAGTTTATACCTATTTTCTTTTAGAAGCTCTAAGAGCTTCTGCTGGTTTTCTCTTATCAAATTCAAAGTTGACAGCCTTTCACAAACTATGATTGATTTGAAACTACCGTGGAAAACCTTTTTAACATAAATGCCTATTGTCCCAATGTTCTGCGTTGTCAGTTTTAGCATAATGGAATTTGCTTTAAAGTTTGAAACACCCTTTTTCTTGTTAACAAAAACTGAAATTTCATATTGGTGATTATTAAGCTCATACTTGAGATTAAAAATATTCATGTAAAAGGTATCAAAATCAAGTGTGATTTGCTGGCTTTGATTTGAGTTTATCTTCTCCAGCAGCTGTAACACCTTTTGTCCTGAAAACTCTGTGCGAGACCCAGCTATCTTGAAAAGTAAAAATTCATCTTTTTTATTCAAAGCAATATCTTGAATTTTTACTGCTTCTTTATTCTGAAATCTTTCAAAAAACTCCTTAATCTTTTCCCCAAACCTTATAAATTCACTTTTTTCTTTTATAAATTCCTCTTTTGACAAAGGCTTTTTAGAAAAAATCAAGCCCAAAAAAGCAAATAAGTCATTTTCATTATCTATTTTAATATCAAAATTTCTTATATGATCATTTAACATACTTTTAAAAAAATCCTTCATGAAATTCTTCTGAGGAACAAAAATCAATCCTTTCCCTTTTTCAAATACCACTATAAAACTCTCACTTTTGTAGTCAGAAAATTTCAGCTTTTCCAATATCCCATTTTCATTTTGACTTCCCAAAAAAACCTCTTTTTTAAATTCAAAGGTTTTATCAGACAACTTCAAAAAGACATTTTCATCTTTATCAATTTCCAAAGAAGCAACGAACATCTTTTCTTTCTCTGCAAACTCCAAAAATTCAGTTGCAAACTTATCTTCAGGAATGGTAAAAATCTCTTCTTTTTCTCTTTCTACAAGGTCAAATACGCTATTTAACTTCACAGCATCGAGGGTTTTAAATAAAGTCTCTTCTTGTAGTTTACCTCCAAAGTAAGATATACTATTAAAATCTTCTTGTTTAGAAACAACGTCCATTATCTTGAATGTAAGCTTGCCATCTTTCCAAACAGGATTTGCAAGACGCACCTTGTCACCTGGATTAAAAGAAAATGAGGAGCCATTTTGAGCTAAAATTATCTTTGAACCTACATTCAGAATAAGCCTATCTCCTTCAACTCCGACAACCTGAGCATCAAATTCTTTTGCTTGACTATCAAAAAGGTTCAGTATCTCTTTTATGTTATTTTGTGTTAAGAAAGTTACAAGATTATTTACTTGATTCATATTTTTCACCTTAAAGAGATAGAATATTTTTCAAAAACGAAATCCTGTGAATTTCGCATGGACCATATTTTTGCAAAATCTCTATGTGCTCTTTTGTGCCATATCCTTTGTGTTTTTCAAATTTATAGAGTGGGTACTTTGAAGAAATCTCTACTATATATCTATCCCTTGAAACCTTTGCTAAAATGGACGCACAGGCAATTGAATAGGATTTTCTGTCACCTTTTATGATAGCCCTTTGATTAAAGTTCAGGTTCGGAATTTCATAACCATCCACTAACACTATGTCGGGCTCAATTTTTAAGTTTTCTATAGCATTTTTCATGACCAAAAAAGTTGCATTGTTTATGTTTATCTCATCTATGATTTTGCTATCCACCATAGCAACAGAATAGGCTATGCTCCCTTTTATTATCTCTTCAAAGAGTTTTTCTCTCTTTTTAGGAGTCAGCTTTTTTGAGTCTCTCACACCTTCAATTATCCTTTTTCTGTCCATTACAACTGCTGCAGCAAAAACAGGTCCTGCCAAAGGTCCTCTTCCTGCTTCATCAACACCGCAGATAAATCTGTAACCTTCATTCAAAAGCTTTTCCTCTATTTCAAAATAGTTTTCATCTTCTGACAACCTCATCAAGTGTTATCCTCCCAATCTTTCCTTTTCTCAAATCATCCAAAAACATGGTTGCTGCTTTAAGAGTATCAATTTTTCCTTCTTTAAGTATACACCCTCTCTTCTTCCCAATTTCTATTAAGTACTCTTCCTCAGAAAGGGTAGAAAAATCTATTGAATACTTGGCTTTCAATAAATGAGAATATTCTTCTTTTATCATCCCAATTGTCTTCTTTGCAACAAATTCTTTATCAAAAAGTTCCTCCTTAACACTGCCTATAGCACAAAGCTTTATAGCAACAGTATCATCTTCAAGCTTTGGTATAAGTATCCCTGGTGTGTCAAGCATCTCAAAATAGTCGTTGATTTTTATCCACTGCTTTGCTCTTGTAACACCAGGCTTGTCACCTGTTCTTGCCTTGGCTGAATTTGTTATCTTGTTTATAAGTGTCGACTTTCCGACATTTGGTATGCCAAGAACAGCAAATCTTATAATTTTTCTTCGACCTCTTTGTTTTGCCTCTTCAATCTTGTCTTTTAATAAATTTTCGGCTATTTTCAATATACTCTTTACATTTGTTCCTTTTAAAGAGTCAATACATACAGCAACTTGGTTATTTTTCTGGAAATATTTTGCAAATTCGTGATTTTTCGTCTCATCGGCTAAATCTGATTTGTTCAAAACATAAATCTTAGGTTTATCTTTTATCAAAACTTCGAGCTGTTCGTTTCTGGAACTCAAAGGTGCTCTTGCATCAAGCAAAATTAGATACAAATCAATATACTTGTTTAGCTCTAAAATTTCTCTTTTCGCCTTTTGCATATGGCCAGGGTACCACTGAACGATCAAAGTAAAAATCCTCCTCTTTTTGTTGTAAATATAAAAAAGAGACTAAGCTTTTTTAAGCATTAGTCTCTTCGGTATTGTTATTCTCTTTATTGTTTGGCTGCTGAACAAGCTCTTTAATCTTTGCAGCCTTACCTATCTTTTCTCTGATGTAATAGAGTTTTGCTCTTCTTACTTTACCTCTTCTTATAACTTCAATCTTCTCAAGTCTTGGTGAGTGAAGAGGGAATACTCTTTCAACACCAATACCATATGAAATTCTTCTGACTGTGAAAGTTTCCGAAAGCCCTTTTCCTCTTCTTTTTATGACAAGCCCTTCGAAAGCTTGCACTCTTTCTCTTCCACCTTCAATGACCTTAAAGTAAACTCTTACTGTGTCACCAGGTTTGAAATCAGGAATATCTTTTCTTAACATTTCGCTTTCAATCTCTCTGATTATATCCATCTTCCACTTTCCCTCCTTCCAGCAATAAGGATGTTCTTGCAAACCATGTTTGCAGAGGACCATGTACTTTATTTACAAGAAAAAAGCTCAAAAATGAACATGTGTAATTATAACACAATTTTTTGCGTCTCACAATATTTTATTAAAAATTCTCTGTCTTCGTCGGTCAGCTCAAAATCTTTGAGCAAATCAGGTCTGTTTTTTATTGTTTTCAGTAAGCTCTGATACCTTCTCCACTTTCTTATTTTTTTATGGTCTCCGCACAAAAGTATCTCAGGAACTTTTTTGCCTCTGAACTCAAGCGGTCTTGTATACTGCGGATATTCCAAAAGCCCTGTTGAAAAACTCTCTTCTTGAGCTGACTTTTCTTCAATGACTCCTTTTACAAGCCGCGAAACTGAGTCGATCACCACAAGTGCAGCATACTCTCCTCCAGTTAAAACATAGTCGCCTATAGAAATCTCATCTGTTACAATCATGTCAATTACTCTCTGGTCAATTCCTTCATAGTGCCCACATATTATTACAATCTCTTTTTCTTGTGACAGCTGCTCGGCATACCGCTGAGTGTATGTTTTGCCTTGAGGTGTAAGATAAATAACTCTGTGAGGTTTGGTTGGTTTTACACTCTCATATGCATCAATTATCGGCTGGGCAGTCATAACCATTCCAAACCCGCCGCCGTATGGATAGTCATCTGTCCTCTTGTGTTTATCAAGTGTAAAATCTCGTATATTAATTGCCTCTATCTTTATCAGCCCTTTTTGCTGAGCTCTTTTTAATATGCTGTAGTTTGTTGCAGACAAAATCACTTCTGGAAATAAAGTTAGAACTTTGAATATCATCTTCAATCCAACAACCCTTCAACAACCTTTATTTTCATATATCCCCCTTCGATATTGACCTCTTTTACAATGTCTTTCAAAGCAGGAATCAGTATGTCTTTCTTTCCTATATAGCTGTCGCAAATGTACACATCATTGCTGCCAGTTTTTAAAACATCCTTTATTCTACCCAGTTTTCTGCCACCTAAATCATACACTTCAAGCCCAATAATATCGCATATAAAATAAGTGTCCTTTGGCAGTTTTTTGGCTCTTTCTCTTTCTATCACTATATACCTGTTTTTCAGCTTTTGTGCTTCATCTATGCTGGAAATTTCTTTGAACTTGATTATCACAATATTATCTTTTACTCTATATCTTTCAATTGTGAGCTTTGTTGAAAGGTTATCTTCCAAAAAAACATATTCAAGCTCAGAAAACCTGTCAACCTCATCTGTAAGAGGTATTACTTTCACTTCTCCTTTGAGCCCAAATGTGTTCACAATCTTGCCAACCTGGAGGTACTTATACATAATCTACCTGGTCAACCGAACTGTGCATACTAGCACGAGTTCAGCAGCTGGGGTATTTATATTCCGCCTTTCAAGCTTTCCCAGCCCCAGCAGGCGGTATTTGGGAAAGCCATAGCCCCTGCCCTAAGAAGCAGGAACTTGCGCCCTTTTTAGCCGGGTCTCCCCACTTGCCCTGAAACCAAAAATGACTTCAGGACAAACATGTCCCGCAGAACTCTGCCAGGAGAGAGTGGTGTTACCACCGCTACCCTGAGAACTCGCCAGAGATTGCAGACTTTACCGCAGACATCAGAACTTGTTCCGTCCAGAGGTTCTGATGCCCTCTCTGATTCACTCTCAGGGCTTTGTAAAAACTTTTTTACTCTTTCTATCTCTTTGAGTTGCTTTTTCCTTAAGCATGTGTTCTTAACTACCTTCTGTACGTATTCCTTCAGCTTATCCAGTTCATTTTCATCAAGCCTGCCAAGAAGTTGCATATAATTGTGCGGTATCCTTTCTCTCAACCCAAGCCCTCTTCTTGCTATCACATACGCTGCCCCAACGTCTTTGCTCACCATATACTGCGGTGCATACTTCAACATCCCTATCACTGAAGTGTATGCAGGGTCCACTTCTACAACTTCTATCCCTTCTCGCTTTGCTAAAAGTTTTACCTTCTCCAAAAGCAACCTGTATCCAAAATAGTGCCTTATCCGCCTCGATTTTCTCCCTGAAAAATCTCCTCTTCTGCCCCTGTCCTGTATGCTAAGGTTCTCTATCACTATGGCTTTTTGCTTTCCTTTTGCCATCTGTACTATCATGTGAGCATACTGCCACCTGTAATACTCTTTTTTGCTTAAGCTTCCGCTCTCAAGCTCTGGCATCGGTATCCTACCGTAACTCAAAAACTGTCCGTTCTCATCCGTTTCTACCCATGCTATGTGTCTTGGATATGCGTTAGTGTCTATACCTATAACTCCATTTGCTCTCGTTATCCCGGGCTTTGGAAAAACCTCTTCAACAGTAAAATAGGCATATACTACACCATTTTTTAGTTTCAACTCTACAGAATAAGGCTCTCCTGAGCTGCTTATTGCCTGCAGAAGTTGATTCCTGTCTGTGTACGTTTTACCTTTTGTCTTCCATCCAGATTGTATCGTCGCATATACGTACTTCCTTTCTCCCACGTTGATTCTGAGCCTGGTAAAAACCCCATCTGTCTCAATCCTTGTGTTAAGATTCCCCTTCTTGCTCCTGTCTCCTCTTGAGTACAGATTCCCTTTCCTCTTCTCCTGCCACTTTCGTTGAAGTTCCCTGTACGCCCTACCATTTATGTGCCTCTTCTTGAGCTTTTCAAACAATTCTCTACCACCAAAGACAACCTTTTCTGGGTTTTCTCCTCTCTCTTCACAGGATTTTTTAATGCTTTCGGCTTTCATTATCGCATCATCAACATATCGGGAGTTCAGGTTGAAAACTCCCTGCAGGTCCCTTTTGAGTTCTTTCCTCTCATGCCCTTCCAGCAGTCTCTTATATGCATACCTCATACAAGACGACCATCTTCTCATTAGCTCTAATACTCTTTGCTTATCTTCGCTGCTATCAAAAGTTAGCTTGGCTTGAACTGTTACCATGTCTTTTAGCACCTCTTTGCCCATAAATCCTTGCTGCAAAAGATGTATAGTAGAGGTGTCCTGAGAGGTGTTATTAATCCTTCCTTTTCCCAGTTTATTAGTATTCTTCGGCAGATAGCATATATCTCTTTAACTTTTTGAATACTTAACAACATTTAACATCGCCTGGTCGGAATTATATCTTTTGGCATTGTTATTTTCAACTGTTGTGACCTCCTTTTTAAAAAAGAGTTAGGCAAGCTTGTGCCTAACTCTTTTATTGTAAAATCTCAACTATAACCCTCTTGTTGTCTTTGTTTGCTGCAGCTCTGACAACTGTTCTTATAGCTCTTGCTATTCGTCCCTGCTTGCCAATGACCTTTCCCATATCTTCAGGAGCAACTTTGAGCTCAATAATTACTGACTGCTCACCGTGGATTTCACTAACCTTTACTTGGTCTGGATTGTCAACAAGAGATTTTGCTATGACTTCAACTAAATCTTTTAGCATGACAAACTACCCCTCCTTCTACATATGTTTTATTCAATCACACCAGCTTTTTTAAGTAGAATTTTAACTGTATCTGTTGGCTGAGCCCCGTATGATAACCATTTTTTTGCCTTTTCAACATCAACTTTGATGTCAGCAGGATTCTTCAAAGGATTGTAATAGCCAATTTCGTCAATTGTTTTTCCATCTCTCGGTGTGCGTGAATCTGCAACAACAATTCTATAAAAAGGATTGTTTTTGGCACCCATTCTCTTGAGCCTTATTCTTACTGCCACTTACATCACCTCCTCTTTTAAATGTTTTGATGTATTACATGAAAGGAAATTTAAATTTTCCTTTCTTGGCAAAGCTGGGATTTGAAAATTGCTTCATCATCCTTTTCATGTCTTCAAACTGTTTCAAAAGCCTGTTTACATCTTGAACAGTGGTGCCTGACCCCATCGCAATTCGTCTTTTTCTGCTGGAATTAATAATGCTTGGGTCTTGGCGTTCTTCTTTTGTCATGGAATTTATGATTGCTTCTATCTTCTTAAGTTCCTTCTCACCAGCATCAAAATCCACATCACCCTTTAGTTTAATGCCGGGTATCATGGAAATAATCTGAGATAAAGGCCCCATCTTCTTTATTTGCTTTAGCTGATCTAAAAAATCTTCAAGAGTAAACTGCATGCTTCTGAGCTTTTTTTCAAGCTCCTCAGCCTTTTTCTGGTCAATTGCCTCCTGAGCTTTCTCTATTAATGTCAAAACATCTCCCATTCCAAGTATTCGGGAAGCCATCCTGTCAGGATGAAAAACCTCTAAATCTTCCATCTTCTCACCAACACCGGCAAACTTTATAGGCTTGCCAGTTATTGCCTTGACAGAAAGTGCAGCTCCGCCTCGTGTGTCACCGTCAAGCTTTGTCATAATAATTCCGTCTATACCAAGTTGATCATTGAAAGCTTCTGCAACATTCACAGCATCTTGACCTGTCATAGCATCTACTACAAGCAAAATTTCTGTGGGTTTCACAGCATTTTTGATATTTTTAAGCTCATCCATAAGTTCCTGATTTATATGAAGTCTTCCTGCTGTATCTATTATAACAACATCAGACCTGTTTGATTTTGCAAACTCAATGCCATCTTTTGCTATCTTGACAGCATCTTGACTGGTATAATCTGCATAGCATTTTACACCAACCTTTTGCGCAACAACTTCTAATTGCTTTATTGCAGCAGGTCTGTAAATATCACATGCAACAAGTGAAGGATTTTTCCCCTGTTTTTTCAAAAGCCCTGCAAGCTTACCAGCTGTAGTTGTCTTACCAGAACCCTGAAGTCCTACCATCATATAGATTGAAAACCCGCTTGGTGAAAATGTAAGTTTAGTGTCACTACCACCAAGAAGGTTTACCATCTCGTCGTACACAATTTTTATCACCTGCTGAGCAGGAGTCAGGCTTTCCAAAACTTCTTCTCCCACAGCCTTTTGTGTCACAGTGTTAATAAAATCTTTTACCACCTTATAGTTGACATCAGCTTCTAAAAGGGCAAGCTTCACCTCTTTCATAGCTTCTTTGATATCCTTTTCTGTTAGCTTGCCCTTTCCTCTCAACTTTTTAAAGACATCCTGTAATTTTTCAGAAAGACTGCTAAACATTTTCTTGCCACTCCTGAATACTATTTATTATACTCATAATTTCTTCGTCTTTATATCTATCGTATATTCTCCTCAGTTTTTGCAATACTTCATCAATTAAACTTATGTTTTTATAATACCTATCCGCAAGCCTGAGCTTTTCCTCATATTTTTTCAAGACCATTTCTGCTTTTCTGAATGCATCAAAAACACCTTGTCGTGATATACCAAGTTCTTTTGATATTTCTCCCAAGGTTAAATCTTCATTTACATACAGCTCTATAATCTTTTTTTGTCTTTCGGTCAAAAAGTCCTTATAAAAATCGTAAAGAAGGCTCAAATATACCTTATTTTCTTGCTGCATTTTTAATTTCATCTCTCTGTAAAGCTTAAAAACTTGACACTTATATATAATAATTGATCTATAATGTTTTGTCAAAAATTTTTTAAAGATTCATTTTAAAAAATCAAAACTCTCTCAACAGTATTTTGTGTTATAATACAATCTGTTATAAACAAAACAACTTATAATTCCAATCCAAAACACAACTTAGCATGAAAGGAGTAAAAAGATGGTAAGAGTTAGATTTGCACCAAGTCCGACCGGTCAGCTTCACATAGGCGGTGCAAGAACAGCACTTTTTAACTACCTATTTGCCAAAAAACACAATGGAAAATTTATTTTGCGTATAGAAGACACCGATTTAGAAAGGTCAAGGGAAGAATGGGCAGAAGGTATTATGAGAAGCTTGAGATGGCTTGGAATTGAATGGGATGAAGGTCCTGATATTGGCGGTGAATTTGGACCGTACTTTCAATCTCAGAGAAAGGAAATTTATCTTGAGTACATTCAAAAGCTTTTAGAAGAAGGAAAGGCTTATTACTGTTTTTGTACACAGGAAGAGATAGAAAGAGAAAGAGAAATTGCAAGGCAGCAAAAGATACCGTACAAGTACAGCAAAAAGTGCAGGAACATCAGTTTAGAAGAAGCAAAAAAGAGAATCGAAAACGGTGAAAAGGCAGTTGTTAGAATAAAAGCACCAATGGAAGGAACAACAGTTGTGCATGATATCATTCGTGGAGATGTTGAATTTTCAAATGACCAGTTAGACGATTTTATAATCCTAAAATCTGATGGAAATCCAACATACAACTTTGTGTGCGTAATTGATGATTATCTTATGAAAATATCGCATGTTATAAGGGCTGAAGAGCATCTTTCGAACACCCCAAAACAGCTAATAATATATGAAGCCTTAAATATTCAGCCGCCGCAGTTTGCACATGTTCCCATGATTCTGGCACCTGACAGAAGCAAGCTGAGCAAAAGACACGGTGCAACTTCAGTTGAAGAGTTTTTCGAGAATGGATACTTAAAAGAAGCAATTGTCAATTATCTTTTACTTCTTGGTTGGTCGCCTGGCGAAGATAGAACTATCATCACTCTTGACGAAGCGATACAGAAATTTGAGCTTGAAAAGGTTTCAAAAAATGCAGCTATTTATGATATAAATAAGCTGACATGGATAAATGGATATTACCTGAAAGAAATAGATATTGACGACTTATATGAAAGAATGAAATATTTTTATTCAAAAGTGGGAATTGAAATAACTTCGTTTGATAAAGAATATGTAAAGTCTGTTTTAAAGCTTGTGCGCGAAAAAGTCAAAACACTTGTTGAAGTAGTTAGTGCAAGCACTTACTTTTTTGATTCCAATTATGAATATGAACAAAAGGGTGTGGAAAAATATTTTACGGCTGATAACCTAAAATGCCTTCAACTTCTTCTTGATGATTTAAAAAATGTACAACCTTTTTCAGCAGAAGAAATTGAAAAACTTGTGAGGTCAAAAGCTGAAGAATTTAATACAAAAGCTGCAAATCTTATTCATACAATAAGGATGTGCATAAGCGGAAGAACTGTAACACCTGGTCTTTTCGAGATGATGGAAGTTCTCGGTAAAGATGAAGTAATAAATAGAATAGAAAAAACACTTAAAATATTTTCATAAACATCTAAAAAAAGGGTTGGAAGAAAAAATTCAAAAGCACTGCTTCCAACCCTTTTTCTTTGTTTATTCTTCATATCCATGGGGATGAGTTGAATGCCATTTCCACGCTGTAGAAATTATTGTCTCCAAACTATTATATTTCTGCTGCCACCCAAGAAGTTCCTGAGCCTTCTGTGATGATGCAACCAAAATTGAAGGATCGCCTGCTCGTCTTGGTCCAATTTCATATGGGATTTTCTTGCCAACAACTTCGCTTGCCTTTTCAATTACCTCCATTACTGAAAATCCCATTCCATTTCCTAGATTAAATATTTCACTTTTATCGTTCTTTTCCAAATACTCCATAGCCTTTAGATGCGCATCGCAAAGGTCAACAACATGGATGTAGTCTCTTATACAAGTGCCATCTTTTGTATTGTAATCATTGCCATATACAATAACCTTTTCACGAATACCAAGCGCTGTTTGAAGTACTATTGGAATAAGGTGTGTCTCAGGATTATGGTCTTCTCCAATAATCCCGTCGGGGTGGCTACCTGCAACATTGAAATACCTCAGGGACACAAATTTTAGCCCATAGGCAACATCCATCCATTTTAACATTTTTTCAATTGCAAGTTTTGTCTCACCATAAGGGTTTGTAGGCTCTGTTTTGTCCTCTTCAAGTATAGGGATGTTCTCTGGTTCTCCATAGACGGCTGCTGTTGAAGAAAACACCAGTTTTTTTACATTGTGTTTTATCATTGTTTCAACAAGATTTAGAGTACCATAAACGTTGTTGTAGTAATACTTTATAGGATTCTGAACGCTCTCTCCCACCAAAGAAGAGGCAGCAAAATGGATGACTGCTGAGATGTCATTTTCCGCAAACACATTTTCCAAAAACTCTTTGTCTTTAAGATCACCACTATAGAACTTTCCACCTAAAACTGCTTTCCTGTGACCTTTTTCAAGATTGTCAACAACCACCACATCATATCCTTTTTCAAGCAAAAGCCAAACCATATGGCTTCCAATGTACCCTGCTCCACCTGTAACCAAAATCATCTTTCTATCAACCCTTCCCTTATAAAAGAATTTTTAAATCTCTATTTCCCTTGCCCCATCGTCAATTTCAAATGTATAAAAATCTGCCACAAGCCCTGTTTTTGTATAGTAATTTTCCCCTACTTTTCTTACAAACTCTTCTATAGCATCTTTATGAACAATTGAGACTGTGCAGCCACCAAAACCAGCACCTGTCATTCTTGAGCCAATTACCCCTTCTATCTTTAAAGCCTCATCAAAAAGTGTGTCAAGCTCAAGTCCTGTTACCTCATAGTCATCTCTTAGCGATATATGAGATTGTATCATAAGCTTGCCAAAAGCTTCAAGGTCTCCTTTTTGCAAAACGTCAATGGATTTTAAAACTCTGTCGTCTTCGTATACAACATGTCTTACCCTTTTTAGAATTATTTCATCATCAATCAAATTTTTATATTTTTCAAACGTCTCAACGTCAAGCTCACCAAGGCACGAAATGCTAAGTTCTTTTTTCAAAAGTTCAAGCCCTTTTTCGCACTCTATTCTTCTTTCATTGTATTTTGAGTCTGCAAGACTTCTTTTCTTGTTAGTGTTGCTGATCACAATCTTGTAATCACCAAGTTTTAAAGGTACATACTTGTACTCCATAGTGCGTGTGTTGAGAAAAATGGCATGGTCTTTTCTCCCAAGACTTGAAGCAAACTGGTCCATAATACCACAGTTTACCCCCACAAACCTGTTCTCAGCCTTCTGACATATAAAGCTAAGTTCAATTTTGTTAAGTGGCTTGCTATTGAAGAGTGAGTAAACTGCAATTCCAGTTGCACACTCAATCGCAGCAGATGATGAAAGCCCTGCTCCGTGCGGTACAGTGTCGTGAAAGAGCATGTCAAGACCTCCAACTTCATATCCTGCCTCTTTTAGCTCTTTTATAACACCAAGCTGATAGTTTCCCCACCTGATATTTTTATACTCATCAATCTTATCGATGTCTGTTTCAACAAGCTCTTTTAGGTCTGTTGCATACAAGCAAATTTTTTTGTCGTTTCTTTTTCGGGCAAGAACAGTGGTACCAACATTGAGTGCTGCAGGGAAAACATACCCGCCGTTGTAGTCTGTGTGCTCACCAATTAGGTTTACTCTTCCGCTTGAAAAAAAGCACCTGATAGGCTCTTTGCCTTCACCATAAACCTCCTTGAATATCTTCAAAAGCTCTTCAATCTTCATTTCCTGTCTCCTCCTTGCATCTTTTCCATAAATCTTTTATAAGCCTGTCTCAGCTCTTCTGCCTTTTCCTCGGGTGAGGTGGTGTTACACGGTGCCCATGCCCCTGTTTCACTCGATGCATTGAACTTTTGCTTGTCTTTTGACCGCATGGGCGGGTAAAACTCTACATGAAAATGGTAAAATTTAGAATAGTCCTCATCGACATTGACAGGGAGCTGATGCATACACATCATGTACGGGAATTGATAGTCAAAAAGACTGTCCAGCGTTCCTGTGGTCTCTTTTAACATCTTTGCAAAGCTGTCTTTTTCTTCTTCTGTAAGGTCAGAAATAACACCAACATGTCGCTTTGGAGATATAAATACACCATAAGGGTATTCAGTAAAGAAAGGCAGGTATGTTACAAAATGGTCGTTTTCTATAATTATTCTCTTTTTAAACTCCTTCTCTTCCCTGTCAATCCTGCAGATTAAACACTCACCATGCTGCTCATAGTGCATCTTAGCACTTTCAAGTTCACGCAAGATTTTTAGTGGTATCCATGAATATCCATATATCTGACCATGTGGATGCGGCATTGTAACACCCACTACCTCGCCTCTGTTTTCAAAGATGAATATAAACTTTATGTTTTTATCTTTCTTTAGAGTTTCAAATCTCTCAACCCACAGGTCCACAAGCTTTCTTATATGAGAGACCTCAAGCTCGGGCAGTGTTATCGTGTGATTTGGAGAGTATAAAATCACCTCACATTTGCCGTACGCAGGTGCAACCTTATAAAAAGATGTTGTAACATCATCTGGCTGTGGCGGATTTTGCATAAGGGCTGGAAAGTCGTTGTCATACTCTAAAACATCATAATTATCTGGAACTTTTCCAGAGCCAGGACAAAACGGGCACCAGTCTTTGGGCATCTGAGGTCTTTCCTGTCTGTGCGATGCAATCATTACCCAGTCACGCAAAAGAGGATTCCATCTGAGTTCTGCCATTTTTTCTCCCCCACATCAATAAAATTTTTTCTCCTTTCTTCCTAATTTTCATTCTAAAAAAAAAGAAGTGCAATTTGAATGCACTTCTTTTCTATGTATTAGCATTTTTTTTAGATGTATCGTAAATATATTTATCTTTCTTGTAATTCATCGGAGACACTCCATATTTTCTTTTAAAAAGCCTACTAAAATAGTTCTGGTCTTCTATCCCTACCAGTTTTGATATCTCTCCAATCGGAAGGTCTGTTGTTTCTATTAGCTCCTTAGATTTTTTTAGCCTTATATTGATGAGGTATTCCTTGAATGTCACACCAAGCTGCTTTTTAAAAAGATAACTCAAGTAAGTTGGTGACAAGTACACCATTTTAGCCAAATCATCAAGTGTTATCTCTTCCATGTAATGATTCTTGATGTATTCAATTATTCTTTCAATTGAAGAAAGTGAAGAAATTCTTATCATCTCAGAATCTATAATATATTTCGCTACAATATGCATCATATCAAGTACACTTTTAAGTTTTTCCTGGTCGATGAAGGTAAGCTTGAAAAAGCTCTCTCTTGCTCTTTGTATATCAACTGGCTGACCATCTAATTTTTTTGCAATTTGTTCCCACATCTTTTCTGATGGCGGCTCTAAAAGAATCTGACCAATAAAAAGTGAACCTATATAGCTTGTGTTGAAAAACAGAGGAATAACAGCCTCAATAAGCCCCATGTGACATCTGTAAACATGTATGCCCTTTTTCTTTTGAGCAGTCTGTGCACCGTTCAAATCAGATTCCCTGCACGCTTCACCATTTTTGTAATAGTTTTTCATGATGGTGCAGAACTCACACGTGCCTTTCTTTTTATTCTCAACCCATTTGTTGTCAGCTGTCAAAAAGTTTGCTGAGATTCCTGTGATGTAAGAAAAGTTGTCTAAAACCGAAATCAAATCGTCGTACTTGATAATCTCTTTAAAATCCATATCCTTTTTACACCCTCTATAATCTTAATCAATACAGACCACTTTGATACCATTTTGCATGAAAATAGCTGCTGTGATGCCGCTTCCTTCAACCAGTTTTCCTGAAAAGTTTCCATCATAGATTTTGCCACAACCACAAGAAGGACTTTTAGACTTCAAAAATGCAATCTCTGCACCGAAAAACTTTGCAAGCTTTAAAGCCTCTATAGCACCTTTATAAAAATTATCGGTAAAATCCCTACCTGTTGTATCTATAACCCTGCCATCTTTTATCTCACATGGATTTCGTGGTGTTGGAAGTCCACCAAGCTGTTCAGGACAAATGGGAATAAGAATGTACTCATTTTTCAATCTTTCAACAACTTCTTCTCTCAAATTGTTTGTCCCATTATATTTTGTGTTAAGACCTATAAGGCAGCTGCTGATAAGTGCATACATCATTTTTTACCCTTCTCCTGCAATATTGCCTCTTCCATAAACTTAATTATGGCATACTGGACCTGCTTTACTCCCATGCCAGACTTAGCAGAAAATTGGTAAAACAGTTCCTTTTCAATCCCTAGTTCTTTTGAAATAAGTTCTGTATTTTTTGTAAGTTCATTATTTGAAAGTTTATCACACTTTGTTAGTACAATCATGATAGGAATTTCTTTTTTGTCAAAAAAGCTTAGCATTATTTTATCATCTTCTGTAGGAAGATGTCTTGAATCTAAAAGCAAAACAGAAAGTTTTAGTTCCTGCCTTTCAAGCAGGTACTCTTCAATCATTTTTCTCCATCTTCGTTTTTCTTCTTTCGAAACCTCAGCATAACCATAACCTGGAAGATCCACAACCCTGAACTTATCGTCTATATTGAAAAAATTGATTGTTCGGGTTTTACCCGGTGTTGACCCAACCTTTGCAAGTTTGTCTTTGAACACGGCATTTATAAAAGAAGATTTCCCCACGTTTGATCTTCCGCATATGCACATTTCTGGCATTTTAATCGGCGGATAGTCTTCTTTTTTCACAGCAACCTTTTCAAGCCTTGCATTGGAAAGATTGATTTTCAAATTAGCTTTCACCCCCTTTACTTTACAATTGCAATATCAAATACCTCATCAATTGTCTTTACAAATATAAAGTTCATATCTTTCTTCACATAGTCTTCAAGTTCATCCACATCCTTTTTGTTTTCAAAAGGCAGGATAACATTTTTAATACCCACTCTTTTTGCTGCTAAAACCTTCTCTTTTACCCCGCCAATTGGAAGTACTCTGCCGCTCAAAGTAATCTCACCTGTCATAGCAACGTCGTACCTTACTTTTCTCTGTGACAGTGCTGAAACCATTGCAGTTGCCATTGTCACTCCAGCAGACGGCCCATCTTTTGGAATAGCACCTTCCGGAACATGAATGTGAATATCGCAGTCTTTATAAAAGTTCTCGTCAATCCCAAGCTCCTTGGCCCTTGACCTTATAATGCTCACAGCGGCCTTTGCCGACTCTTTCATAACATCTCCAAGCTGGCCTGTGAGCTCTAACTTGCCGGACCCTGGCATCACAAGCGCTTCGACATAGAGCGTCTCACCGCCAAAAGGCGTCCATGCAAGACCTGTTACAATTCCTACCCTGTCCTGTTCAATCAGCTCATCTCTTCTGTACTTTCGCGCACCCAAATACTTTTCCAAATTCTTTTTAGTGACTCTTACCATCTTCTTATTTTCTTCTAAGATTTCTTTTGCAACACGTCGGCAAAGCCTCGCAATTTCTCTTTCTAAATTTCTCACACCAGATTCTCTCGTGTAAAATGTTATGATATCTTTAATAGCTTCTGGGTCGCATCTTAACTGAGATTTTTTAAGCCCGTTTTGTTCCATTTGCTTTGGCAAAAGATATCTCTTTGCTATTTCAAGCTTTTCTTCTTCAGTATACCCTGTAATCTCTATCACTTCAAGCCTGTCAAGTAGAGGTCTTGGAATTGTCTCAAGTGTGTTTGCTGTTGCAATGAACATTACCTCAGACAAATCAAACGGAATTTCAATATAATGGTCGCGGAATGCAAAGTTCTGTTCACTGTCCAAGACCTCTAAAAGTGCAGATGCAGGGTCCCCTCTAAAATCGTGCGACATCTTGTCAATCTCATCCAAAAGTATAAGAGGGTTTTTTGTCTTTGCCTGACGAAGAGCATAAATTATTCTTCCTGGCATTGCACCAACATAGGTTTTCCTGTGTCCTCGTATTTCTGCTTCATCCCGAAGACCACCAAGCGAAATTCTCACATAGTTTCTGTTAAGTGCACGTGCTATCGACTTTGCAATTGATGTCTTCCCAACACCAGGTGGGCCTACCAGACATAAAATAGGTCCTTTCATGTCGTTTTTTAGTTTCCTTACAGCAATATACTCAAGTATCCTTTCTTTTACTTTTGTAAGCCCATAGTGGTCCTCATCAAGCACATTTTTGACCACATTTATATCAATCTTCTCATCACTTCTTACATTCCATGGAAGATCAACAATCCAGTCAAGATATGTTCTTATAACCCCCACCTCGGGCGAGTTTGGAGGCAATTTCTCAAGCCTGTCTATTTCTTTGAACACCTTTTGAAGACTTTCCTCACTTAGTCCTAACTTTTTTATCTGTTCTCTATATTCCTGGGCTTCAGAAAAAAGACTGTCTTTTTCCCCAAGTTCGCTCTGGATTGCCTTTAATTGCTCTCTCAAATAATATTCTTTTTGGGTCTTATCAATCTGCTTTTTTACTTTGACAGCAATCTTTCTCTCAATTTCAATTATTTCTTTTTCTTTTAATATCATCTCATATAGCTTTGCAAGTCTTTCTTTCAAATCTACCTTTTCAAGCAAAAGCTGTTTATCTTCAAGTTTCACAATAACATTTGCAGCTATAACATCTGCAAGCTGGTCAGGGCTTTGAATTGTAGTGACAGACAAAATAGCATCAGGGGGAATTTTGTTTGTAAGTCTTGCAAACTCTTCAAATGCTCCAACCACATTCCTTATGAGCGCCTCTAATTCAGGGTCATCTTCTAATTTGGCTTCACTTTCTTTATATTCTTCAACCTCAACTAAAAAATAGGGGTCTGTTGACAAATATCTTAATACCCGTGCTCTGTAGAGACCTTCAACAAGTATTCTTGAGGTCTCCCCTGGAAGTTTTAGCATTTGTTTAACCTTTACGATTGTTCCAAATTGATACATGTCGTCTGGCTCTGGTTCTTCCTGTTTGGGATCTTTCTGGGCAACAAGCAAAACAAGCTGATCATTCTCCATCGCCTGTTCGAGGGCTTTGAGAGAAATCTGTCTCCCAACATCAAAGTGAAGCATCATGTATGGAAAAACTACAAGTCCACGCAGAGGAATCACTGGTATTGTCCTTGCAGATACTGTGCTGCTCAAATTTTATCTGCCTCCGTTTTTATAATTTTACTTCTGGGTGTATAATTATATTAAAAACTCTTCAAAGGAGTTAGTTGCTATGATGGAAAACTTGATAGACAAACTTATTCAAAATCCTATTATACCAGCTATAAGAGACAAAGCAATACTCGAATATGCAATAAATTCTGAGTGCAAAATCATTTTTCTTCTTCACTCTTCTATTTTAACCATAAAAGATGAAATTAATATGATAAAACAGAAAAACAAAATAGTTTTCGTCCATATAGACCTAATTGAGGGTGTTGGAAAAGACGAAAAAGGGATTGAATTTATAATAAACTGCGGTGCTGATGGTATTATATCAACAAGACAAAACTTAATCAACTATGCTGCTTTTCTTTCTGTACCTTGCGTTCAAAGAATATTTTTGATAGACTCGCAGTCCATAACCTCCGGTCTTAAAATAATAGAAAATTCCAAACCCACACTAATCGAAGTTTTACCTGGTGTAATACCAAAAGCAATACAAAGGTTGGCTATTTCAACCACAGTTCCAATCATTGCAGGAGGTATGATTGAGACAAAAGAAGAGATAATCCATGCTCTGTCTTCAGGTGCTGTAGCAATCTCAACAAGCAAACCTGAGCTTTTTTCAATCATCTGACGAGTTTTTTTTGCTAACCCTTCTTGTTGCAATAACATCAGCACCAGTATCAAGAATATTTTTCATAATCACACTCTCTATTTCAACTGGTGCTGATATCTCTATGTTTTTTAAAATCAAAATGGCTTCAAAAATTTTATCTTTTGGAATGGGAATTTTAGTTCTAACAGGCACAAACTCTACCTCACCATCTTTAACATGGACTGTGGTTGTAAGAATTCTTTTAGGGTTTGTAAACTCCTCTTTTGCCCATTCAAGTCCTCTTTTACATCCAAAACCATTTAATTCAATTTTCTCACCTTGTACATTTCTTTCAATCGTGCAACCTCTTGGACAAAGAATGCATGTGACTTTATTTTTCTGCATCTTGGCTTCTTCTCTCCTTTTTAGTTTTCAAATGTTTTGCAAGCTTACCACAATATCATTAGAAAAATCCAGCTGAGAGAGAATCTTTTGTGAAATTTCTATGCTTTCCATCTCACCGGGTGTTAGAATGCTTTTTTTGATCTCAATAAGAATTTTGCCTGCATTGGAAATAGTCACAACAGCATCTTTATAAAAATTATCTACCCTAAACCTGAGAACAAAGGGCTGGACAAAATTTTTGTTTAGTTTTTGCGGCACAACATATCTTATACCATCTTTTGCCACTATATTTATATGAATGTTATCCTCAAAAAGCTCAGGGTGCTGAGAATATATTGCAGCATACCTCCCTGCTATCTGTGCTTCTTTCGTTACATTGTCAACAAGGTCATGAACATGAAGAACATTTCCACAGGCAAATATACCTTTTTGCGAGGTTGAAAATGTATTGTCAACAACTGGACCTCCTGTTCTCATATCAAGAACAATTCCAGCTTTTTCACTCAGTTCATTTTCAGGTATCAGCCCAACAGAAAATAGCACTGTATCACATTCGATAAACCTTTCTGTTGACGGAATTTCTTGCAGCTGAGAGTCCACCCTTGCAATTGTAACACCTTCAACTCTGTATTTCCCGTGAATTTTGACAAGCTTATGAGACAAAAGAAGAGGTATCCCAAAATCATCTAAGCACTGAACAATGTTTCTCCTTAACCCTGTAGAGTAAGGCATTATCTCTACTACTGCCTTTACCTCTATTCCTTCTAAAGTAAGACGTCTTGCCATGATAAGACCTATGTCACCAGAACCAACAATTACTGCTTTTTTGCCAATCCTGTAGCCTTCAATGTTTATAAACCTTTGGGCCTGACCTGCTGTGAAAATACCTGCAGGTCTTGTTCCAGGTATTATTATAGCACCTCTTGTTCTCTCTCTACATCCCATAGCAAGCACAATTGAATCTGCTTTTATCCTCTTAAGCCCTTTTTTATTGACAGCTACTATCTCTTTTTCTGGGGTTATATCTATCACATGAGTTTCGGTAAGATACTCTATCCGATTTTCTACTACCTGCTCAATAAATCTGTGGGCATACTCAGGTCCCGTCAGCTCTTCATTAAAATAGTGAAGTCCAAAACCAGGATGAATGCACTGGTTTAAAATCCCACCTAAAAACTTGTCTCTTTCTATAATTAGAACTTTTTTATCGCCTTTTAAATTTTTAAAACTCTCTAACGCTGCTGCAAGCCCGGCTGGACCACCACCTATTACAACTACTTTATATTTTTCCATTTTTATCTTCCCACCTTTTCTCGGTCAGAATATAGGAATTTTTTCCAAATTTTGTTATTTGAGTTTTGTCAATTTTTAGCTCCCTTGAAAGTATATCCATCATACGAGGTAGACAAAATCCTCCCTGGCATCTTCCCATCCCAGCTCTTGTTCTTCTTTTTATTCCATCTACAGTCGTTGCACCTCTTTTTATTGCTTCAATAATTTCATATTCAGACACAAGCTCACACCTGCATACAATGTTACCAAATCTTGGATTAAGCTTTATCATTTCTTCTCTTTCTTTATTAGAAAGCTTTGAAAACCTTTTTATATCTTCTCTATAAGGATTAAAATCAAGATTTCTTTTCGCGTTTAGCTTATCGCTAACCAGTTCAGCAACATACTTTCCTATTGCCATTGATGAGGTAAGACCAGGTGACTCAATTCCCGCAACGTTTATGAAGTTTTTGACATCTTCGTCTTCTTCAATGATAAAGTCATGAGTATCCGGCGTTGCTCTGATTCCAGAAAAGATTGTTATTACATCTCTCTTGCTCAGGCTTGGCAATACTTTCCTTGCCTTTTCAAATACCTCATCAAGCCCTTCTTGAGTTGTTGATGTATCATCTTTTGAATCCACATACTCAGAATTTGGACCAACAAGAACATTTCCGTCTACAGTCGGGGTTACTAAGATTCCTTTCCCTTTCTCTGTTGGTACCTGAAATATTACTCTGTTTACTGGTAACTTTTTTGGCTTGTCTAAGATATAATATTGACCTCTTCTTGGATATATCTTAAAGTTTCTTGCACCTGCCATTCTACTTATTTCATCTGCGTATACACCAGCACAGTTTATCAAAATCCTGGCTCTTACAACCCGATCGTCGGCTGAACGAACTATAAAGAAATCATCATCTTTTTCTATCCTGCAAACCTCAAAACCAAAAATAACCTCTGCACCATTTTGAATAGCATTTTCAAAAAGGGCGACTGTTAACTTATACGGATTTGTAATTCCAGAGTATGGTGCAAAAAGCGCAGCTTTTATGTTTCTGCTCAAATTCGGCTCATTTGCTAAAACCCACTCTTGACTTTTTATCTCAAGTCCTTTAACACCATTTCTCCTTCCTCTTTGTAAAAGCTCTTCCAATACATTTATCTCATAATCATCAAATGCAACCACAAGCGAACCAATCATCTTATACTCAACATCAAGTTCATTACAAACATCCGCAAATATATTGTTCCCCTCAACATTGAATCTTGCCTTTTTAGTTCCCTCAATTGGGTCATAACCTGCGTGCACTATTCCAGAGTTTGCTTTGGACGCACCTTCTGCAACATCTTCCATTTTTTCGAGGCTACATATTTTTAATCTGTAACGTGTTAGCTCTCTTAAAATTGACATGCCAATAACTCCTGCTCCTATTACAGCAACATCATAAATTCTGCTCATATTATCACCCTTTTCAAAATATGGTAAATAAAAAGCCTGCAAATAGCCCCTCTTTAAAAGAAGCTATTTGCAGGCTCTCCACATCTCTTGCCAAGCTTTATTTTAAGACAATTCAATCAAAAAATCAATAAAAATTTTTGACCCATTACAAACTCTATGTCTGGTCCATGCTGGTCAGAACGTTATCAAAATAGTTTATATTGCACTTTTTCCCGTCCCAGTGAATGCAGACATCACATCTTTCATCACCTTTGTGAGAGTAACCACCATCGTTAAACTCCGGACACAATTTTGCAACTGCTCTTTGCTGTTCTTTGCTTGACATATTCTGATCACCCCTGTTGCATATAAAAATAGTTTTTTTCTATAATTAACTTTCATGTGAAGGTGAGATTTTATACATCTTTTGTAGAAATTATGTGCTATAATTTATTTTAAAGTACAAACAGCAATTTTGAAGGAGGCCTCAAAAAGTGAGCAAATTTTTTCTACCCACAAAAGTAATATTCGAAAAAGAAGGTGTTCTGAAGAATAAAGAACTTTTCAACCTTGGAAAAAGAGCTTTCATCGTGACATCTCCATCTTCTCTGATGAACGGTTCTTTAGAAGATGTAACAACTGTATTAAAGAAACTTTCAATTGAATATTCAATATATAGCAAAATTGCTCAAAATCCAAGCGTAGAACAGATAGATGAAGTTTCAAAATTGGCAAGAGAGTTTTCCCCGGACTTTATAATTGGAATTGGTGGAGGTTCTCCTCTTGATTCATCAAAGGCAGTGGCAGTGCTGTGTGCTGAAAAAAATCTAAAAGCTCAGGACCTTTTCGACTCAAAATTTGAAAAGTGTTTACCTATAGTTGCAATTCCAACAACATGTGGTACAGGAAGTGAGGTTACTCCATATTCAATTTTGACATTGAAAACAATTGAAAATAAGAAAAGTTTTACATCAGAATTAATTTTTCCGAAAATAGCAATTGTGGATTACAAATACCTTTTAACATTGCCATATAACGTTATTGTAAATACCCTTTTTGATGCTCTTTCTCACGTAATAGAAGGTTACCTTTCTAAAGCGTCTGATAACATAATTGAAGCTTATGCTAAAAAAGCCCTGGAGCTATTTGAAAGCTCAAAAGATAATCTAAAAGAAAACGCTTTAAAAGAAGCTGATCTTGAAAAGTTTGCATGGATATCATTGATTGGTGGAATTATAATTGCACAGACAGGTACTCTTATTGTTCATCCTTTAGGATACAACTTTACTTATTACCATGACATCCCACATGGAAGAGCAAATGCAATCTTACTTTCAAGCTTTTTGAAACTTGAAAACAAATATTTAAAAGAGGAAGTAAACTTTGTTCTAAATTGCATGGGGTTTGATAGCATAGATGAGTTTTCTGAGTTTGTAAGATTTTTTGTTAATGATTCTATTCCAAATCTGACAAGCGACAAAATTGAATATTATGCAAAAAGAGCGCTTGAGTCCAAAAATGTGGCAAACTTAAGACATTCAATCTCGCTTGAAGAAATGATAGATGTTTTAAAAGGTTCGGTTGAGTAATTCAAAATAAATTCAGGAATTCATTTTCTCACTGCAGAAGATATCAACGATATATTTGCTCCAAAGACTGAGTTTTCTAAAAATCATCCTAATTTTAAAATATGCTTATCAGTTTGCTGAAGCTGACAAATACACAGTTGCAGCACCTATGTGGAATTTGAGCATTCCTCCAATCTTTAAGGCATATATAGACTACATTACAGTCTCTGGAATAACATTTAAATACACAGAACAAGGGTTTAAAAAAGAAAATTTTGGGGACAAATTAAAACAGGGGCTGTCAAGGAAATATTTTGATAGCCCCTGTTTTGAAATAAACAAACAGAACCTGCAACCACTTGAAAATAAAGGATTACGGGTCATTTAAGGTTAAAAGTCATCTTTTAGCAAAAGTATACTTTTATTTACTCTGAAATTTTTGTTTTTTACCTCGAAGTTTTTCTATCGCCTTTTTACAGGTTCTTTTCTCCAATCAAAAGAGTCTTTAAAAATGTCTAATCTGTGACCATTAATTATAACTACATGTCCTAATTGCTTTTTAATCTTTCGGAGCATCAAAATAGTTGTTATACTGTAATTTTTTTAAATTCTCAATGAATACTTGAAATCACATCATAACTTACAATACCGCCCTTTATTTGAAATAATAGCTCAACCTTTTTATTTTTTAGTCTATAAATATTGGTGTCAAAAATTTTATTAGGTACAAATGACTGATAGTTCCTGTCAATAAAATAAATTGCTTTATTGTTTCCATATATCGGCCAATAGGCATTAATGTCTTTGGGCACATCATTAACAATCTCCAGCTTTCCAGTATTAAGGTCAAGAATAACCGGCTTTGATCTAAACGGATCAATAATAGAAGAATAATCCCCAAATCCTTTGTATTCCGGTTCTCCCTGTGCAAACATGTATTTATCATTTGAAATAAAGAAACCTGGCGAGTTGCATAAACCCGTATTTTTAGAAAATTCTCTTACAGCTCCACTTTTTAAGTTCACAGCCACTAAATATACATATGGTGGAGATGCCGATGAGGAGGTACTAATTACAGCCCACTTATTATCCTCGCTTATAGCAGTAGAAAATATCAATCTATAATCTTGTGTCAATGGTAGATTACCTATTTTTTCAGAGAAAATCTTTTTCTTTGTATTACTCTGCAAATCAATCAAAACAAATGATGTAGCTGAATAGTTTTCTTTATTGTTATTTTCCCCGCAAACTATATATCTGCTATCACAAGAAAGAGATGGCCAGCAAAATTTGCCTTCTGCTACACGTTCCAATATAAATAAAGATTTTTTCTCATTACCCTGTTTTTTCTGATATTTCAATACATACAGTGCTTTTTCAGTGGCTATTACAAATTCTTCTTTTTCTCTATTTACATTAATAAACTCAATCCTCTCATTTAGTCCCTGTCTAAATACTTCTTTTCTGGTTTTATAATCAACCAGAATAACTTCTTTGAGATTTTGTGTATATGCCACATAATTTTTTCCCCATGCAAAAAATCGACGTGGAAATAGTGTAAAATTCTTGTCAACCTCAGCATCGGTTGTTTTAAATTTGAACAACAAATGGTCATTCCCACGACTGTCAACAAGTCTTCCCTCAAACTCTCTCCCATACAATAAATCTTGATTTTTGTTATTTAATACTTTTACATATCCTATTTTTTCAATACCTGATTGAAAATATGCATACAAAAATCCAAGTAAAACTATTGCAAATAATATCAGCCCAGCAAAAAGAAGTTTTTTTATAACAACTTTGTTATCTAACCTCATTATTCATATCCTTTCTTTTCCGATATAAAAGTTTAATTAATTTGACTTTAATACCAATTTCCTCGATATCTTTGTACTAAATTTTATTAAATTCTTAAATCTAATAATTTAAACTTAAATCGTATTGTCTTGCTTTTTGCTCACAAGTTAATTAGACTCTGTGTACTTCATATATTGTGCACTTGTCATCCATGAATCCACTTGTAATACATACACATTCTTTTCACACGGCAACAATACAAAGACATCACCATCTTCAAGTATAACATCGCGCACTGGAAAATAATATTTACCATCTGGAATCTTAACAAGTCATTCAATATTCTGTGTTTTTGAATTTAATTTAACTATCCACTCACCGTAATCGTTAGTTATCTTCCAGAATTGAATAAAACCTCTCTTACCAATATAATCATAAGCACAATCTTCATTAATAAGCCATCTTGGAAATTCAAAAGTATCACTTGCATCTACGCTCGCTTTACAATCAGAAGCTTTTACTTCACTCACGCTTCCATCAGACGAAAATATTCCTTCTCTTTCTTCCGCTACATACAACTTATTTTTGTTGATATCCTTAGCTAAAAAAATTGTTTTCATTTTGCTTCCAGAAAGCACAACAAATGGACCCTTATCATTTACCTCAAATTTATAAAACGGTTCCAATCTCAGTTCTTGATTTGTTGAGATATCAACTGCTCCCTTATTTATTGCAATTAAAGTATTTGTACCAGCATTAAACAAATATATTTTGCCCTCTTTATCTACTGCCATACCATGAATCCACTGTTCATCTGGTATATTAACCTTTTCAATCAAATTACCATCTCTCTTGCTGTATATAAGTACTCTGTGATGAACATTATCCAGAACGTAAACCTTATCACCTTTTACATCAAAAGCATTAGGACCTTCATGAGAACCATATCCAACCATTCCAGTATATTCGATACCATCTTTTGAAACAGGAATATTTACTATAGTTTTGAAGTTTAGAAAGTTAGTTTTTTGAATAGCAGAAGCTGAAATTGCAGCAGTTTTATGAGTTGAAAAATAGAAAATGCTTACTATCATTAAAGTAAGTATAATTGAAAATGCTAAAATCTTTTTTGGGATTTTCATTTTCCCATTCCTCCTACCTATTTTATTTTGCATCCTCTCATGAGCGCCCATGAAAAGTTGATACCATTATAAGCTATAACCTCTCAAGAAATAATTTTAATCATATACAGGTTTAATACCAAATAGCAAATCAACCTGTTGGTATATAAACTATATTATTTTGATAAGACAATGTATAAATTGTTATATCTATTAATATCCACCTTACTATCTTTGCTTGAATTTTACATTAGCAATTTTATTTTGTCAAACGCGTTTTTTACTTTTTTTAATCAATTTTTTAGCATTCTTCATCTATAAGCTCTCTCTTTCTTTAAATATCTCTAAATCCCTTAAATTTACTTACAGTTCCATGTAAATAAAAAGCTGCCACCTCTCCGGTAGCAGCTTTCTAATTATTTTTAGGTCACTTTTAAATTATATCTCTCTTTATCCTCATCAAACCATTGAACAAAAACGGCAGCAGGAAAAATGCAAGCAAAACAAGACCTATCACAACGCAGATGGAAACCTGCATGAGCGTCAGTATCCCAGATGGCAGCATTGCTGCAAATGTGCCCGCTAAAATTATCACCGCTGATGTTACAACATGCCCAATGTTTGCCGATGTAAGCCTGAGCGCCTCGTTTATCTCCAAGTCTTTATACTCATAAAATCTTATTAGCAAAAATACACTGTAGTCCATACCCAAAGCTAAGAACACAACAAAGTGAAAAATGGCACTGCCCAGTTGAGTGCTTCGTATTTGAAAATACCTTTGAAAATCATCTCTGTGATATTATATACATTTTAAAATTCCTTTATGAAAAACTCAACACTTGCTCCGCCATCCTTGTTATTGTAAGCCCATATTTCACCATTAAATTTATTCACAATTTTTTTTGAAATATATAAACCTAATCCAAAATGCCCTTTATAATCTTCGCCTTTATAATAAGCCTTAAATAAATTAGATATATCATTTGGATTAAAACCTTTTCCTGTATCTGTGCATTTAAAAAAAATTTTATCTTCCTTATCATATACCACTAATTTGATTTGTCCTTTAGAAGTAAATCTAAGGCTATTATATAATATATTATCAATAACACTTATTAATAAAGTTTCGTCTAAACAATAAAATTCTTTGCTTAAATTTATATCGAATTCAACAATAAGTTTTTTCGAATCTGCCAACAACTTCATCTCTTTTTCTTTTTGTTTTAATAATTGAAACAAATTAATATACTCTTTTCTTATGATATAGTCTGGATTTTCTATTCTACCTAACAAAGATAAATTATTTACTAAATTAACTATTCTGTTACAATTGTTATTGACTATATTGATTAAATTTTCTAACAACTTATAATCTTCACACTTTACTTTTTCCATAATCTCCATCTGTCCCTTTATTACAGTTATAGGAGTTCTTATATCATGAGCAATCGAAGACAGCATCATTTTTCTTTCTTCATCCAAATCCCACACAAGCTTTAGAGTCGAACTAATAGTTCGTATCATTTCATTAAAAGTATCTTGTATTTTCATAAATTCTATTCCTTTTATACCTTCAATTTTAAAATCAAAATTCTTTTGCATAATATTTTCTGTACCTCTTAGCAAAATATTTATATTCCTAGATATATCTAAATAAAGCTTTCTTGTAAAAACAAACAAATACAATATAAAAAAAAGAACCGGTGAAAATACTGCAGGAACATATAAAACAGCTATAAAAGGATGCTCATTGATATTATTATTCACAAAACTAAACGGTGCTTTTAAAATGTAAATCCCTTTCAAATTCCCATTTATAACTATTGGTACATATTTATAAACATATTGCTCCTTAACAAAATCTTTATTAAACAAACTCCAGTAATCAGTTCTTTTTTCATAAATATAATCGCCATAAAGATGATTACCTTCTGTATCAACAACTTCACCTTGAATTTCTTTACTATATTTTTTTAAATCTATAAGATTCCCTTTCATAATGTCAACAGAATGCTCTTTTATTTGTTTTTCTATCCTATTTAAATAATTCATATAATAATCAACAGGTCTTAATTTTCCTCTATATATGGGAATAATAAAAACGGAATATACTAACAAACTAGATAATAAAGTAAATAGTATTATCTTCACTACTAACAAATAGAATTCTAATTTCAATGATCTATTATCTTTCATAAATAACCTCCCATTTATATCCTAAACCATAAATTGTTTGAATATAAGTATGTTCATTATCAAATTCCCTTAGCTTTTTTCTTATATTTTTTATAACTTCAGTGACCGCACTTAAATCACTTTCTGAATCATATCCCCAAATTTTTTCAAAAATTTTTTCTCTAGAAAATACAATTCCTTTATTCAAAATTAATAACTCTATTACTTCATACTCTTTTTTTGTTAATAATATTTTTCGTCCCTTGCATAGAACTTCTTTAGAAGACATATCCAAAATAACTTCTCCAGACCTTACTAATAACCTCTTTTTAGATTTTATTCTTTCTTCCCTTCGGAGATGAGTTTCAATCCTTGCTTTTAGTTCTCTCAGACTAAAAGGTTTTACAATATAATCATCACCCCCCACGGATAATGCTTTTACAATATCTTCTTCTAATGTTTTTGCACTCAAGAAAATTATAGGACAATTTGTTTTTTCTCTTATACTTTGGCAAAAACTTATACCATCAATTTCAGGCATCATTATATCTAATACTATCAAATCTATATCATTTTCAGAAATCAAATTTAAAGCTTCTACACAATTTTCTGCATCCAAAATAATATATTCATCACTTTCAAAATAACTTTTTATCATATTTCTAATGTCCCATTCATCATCAATAACAAGTATTTTTTTCTTTGTCATTAAATATCACCTTTCAATCTACATTCTTTCTAATATTTTACTACATTGAATATTTAATTGAATGTTTTTTGCCCTTCGAAACTATTAAACCATTTTATTCCCGCTAAAGTAAATACTAATAAAACTAAAAAATTCACTAATAATCCTTTCCAGCTAAATACAAGGAATAAATATATATTTGATTGTTTGATTATAATTCCTTTATTAAACATTAGTAAATATAAGTATATATACATACGAACAGGTATAACCCATGGAATCATATACCATATATTTTCTGCTAACCCGTTATTAGTTAAAATAGAAAGAAGCATTCCTATAAAGCCTATCAAAATGGATATTCCACTTCCAAATACAAAACTCAAAAAAATATGGATTACAATAACTGGTATTATACTTAAAGACAATAAAACAATAGAGCAAATAATAAAAGTAATTGAAAATTCTTTTTTTAAAATATTTAAATCTATTATAAACACAAAATTCTCTAAAAATATAATAAAATTTAATATCAAAACAGTAAAGATAAATTTAGATAAATAAACGTAAGTTCGGTTTGTTTTTAAGTTTAAAAGAATATTCATGTTGCCGTAATATTCTTCATAACCTATAATCCAACTACTAATAAATGAAACTACTAATGGTATATAAATCTCAATGAAAATCATTCTAATTAGAAAAATATCCTTTTCTGTATTAAAATCGGTTCTTCTTGACATAATAAATAACTGCGTAAATCCAATAACAAAAGGAATAAAAAAAATAATTACTCTTATGAATGTTCTCTTAGTTTTTAACCATTCCATTCTCAAGAGATTTCTCATTTTTTTACCACCTTTTTAAAACCAAATAAAGTAATAACTTCAATAAATATGAGAAATAATATTGATAAAAACAAACCTATAGGAACTACTGAAAAATCTAGCAAATAACTATTTTCAGGTAAAGGAACAGAATTGGGATGGACTTTTAAAATTGGACATAACATTCTTAATCCATAAGTAAAAGGAATTAATACCCATATTTTGCTATCTGCAAAGTACGCTCCAATAAGCATTGCAAAAAAACCAATAATTATATTTGCAATTGCTCCTATTCTACCTTCAATATACAAATATAAAGGTATCCAAAATAAAGAAGACATCCATACAATAATTACAGATAGAAAAACGCTATATATATTTGTACTTTTTGTCAGAGTAATTCCTACAAATACAATTAATATAGCCAGTTCTAAATTCATTATTAAAACATAATAGGAAGCAACTATTATTTTACTAATCCATATATCCGAATATCTTATTCCTCGACAAATCAAATTATTGTAATTTGCAACTTTTTTCTCTTGTACACCTATTAAACTAACAAAAAGTGCCAATGTAAGTGGTAAAAAAAGTGTCCACCAATTAAAACTACACATTAAAATAAAACTGGATTTTTTTGTATAAGCTTTTGGTAAGTAAAATGACATTAAAAAAATTACTAACATAAATAAAAGCGGAGACAAAAATAATACTTTTTTCATAATAGTTCTCTTATACTTTAATTTTTCAGCAATAATAAATCTAGTCACATTAAATTCCTCCCTTGAAGTATACTAAAAAATATTTCTTCCAGCTTTCTATCATCTTTAAACTCACCTGAATACTTTACTTCTCCAGAGACTATAACAGAAACATAGTCAATAATTTGTTCAATTTCACTCAATATGTGACTAGAAATTATGACTGTTTTCCCACTCTTTTTAAAACTTTTAATAAGTTCTCTCATCTCTTGAATACCAATAGGATCAAGCCCGTTTGTAGGTTCGTCAAGTATTAAAATTTCCGGGTCTCCAAGCAGTGCTATTGCAATACCGAGTCTTTGTTTCATTCCCAAAGAATATTGTGATACTAACTTTCGGCTTTGATAGTCTAAACCTACAATTTCTAGAACCCTCTTAATTTCTTCATCTTTTAACCTCATTATAAGTGCATGAATAAGTAGATTTTCTCTTGCAGTGAGATTATTATAAACTGGAGGACTTTCTATTAGAGCTCCTATCCTTCTTAAATGTTTTATAGAAAATTTCTCCCCGAAGGCAATTACTTCACCAAAACTAATTTTAGTTAGTCCACACATTGTCTTTAAAATTGTTGTTTTACCTGCTCCATTTGGACCTACAATTCCATATATACAACCTTTAGGAATTTTCAATGTTACATTATTCAATATTAAATTCCTTCTATAGTATTTCTTAACATTATTTAACTCCAAAATATAATCATTCATTTTTCTCATCTCCTTTTAGAACTTTATTTTAAAAATATGATAATATGAAAATATAAGAAATTTATAAGCTCAATTAGACTCAGAAATAATGCTTAATTTGAATATAACTAAGTTAATATAATTTTAATACTCAATATATTTTCATACATGTTGATATTTTGAATACTAACTTCAAATCTTTATTGAGAATAAATAACATAGAGCAGTTCAAAGAGATATTTGTATAGTCCCTTTAATTTCCTAAGCATAAAACATTTTGTAAGTTTTCTAGATTAAAATACTTTTTTCTTTAGAGAAAAATGACTTGAAGATGAAGAATTTAAAAAGGCTATAGGGATAGAAAAGAGCCCTGATTATACATATTTTTCGAAATGGGCAAAAGTAATTGAAGAAGAATATATAGAGCAATAGCAAGAATTTTAGTGAGAGAGATAGATCCATAGACGAAAGCTTGTGCTATAGATTCTACACCTTTGAGAAGTTCGAGGGGGACAAATAGGCAAAAGCAGGAGTATGTGTCAGTTTAGGTTTTTACAATGGGTATAAATTACATGTGTTAGCGACAGTTGAAGATGAGGTTATACCTATAGCATGGTGGTTGACACGAGCAAATATCTACGACAGTAAAGTAGAGAAACTTTTGTATGAAGCTAAGATATTTGGACCCGAAGTAATATTAGCAAATGCAGGTTATGATTGTGCGAAGTGGTTTGAGGTGGCAGATAGACTTGAGATAAAGTTTGTAGCGGCAACAAATAAGAAAAATAGTAAGGATTTTAGTGGTGTAAAAAACATTTTGAGGGTAAAAAATATGGAATTTTTAAGAAGTGAAGAAGGGAAAAGGTTATATAAGCAAAGGACAAAAATTAAAAGATTATTTGAGAAGTTAAAATGAGAATTACAATTTATAACAAGTAAGGTTAAGAGGTTTTAGAACATATAAGGGTCATGTGGACTGGATAATGATTACTCACTTGATAGAGGTCTATATTCAAAAAATTGAAAACTATAAATTTTCTTCTAAATACATGTGGAATAATTTATAGTTCTATAATAACGTTCACAGCATAATCATTTATTCAACAACTTGTTATTTTGAGAAAATAATGTATAAACTGTTATATTAATTAATATCAAACTTGCTATTTTTGTTTAAATTTTGAACTAGCAATTTTATTTTGTCAAACGCATTTTTTACTTTTTTAAATCAATTTTTTAGCAATTTTTATCTATCAGCTCTCTCTTTCTTCAAATATCTTTAAATTTCTTAAATTTTCTCATGTTTTCTGCAAATAAAAAGCTGCCCCCTCCTCTTGGAAGCAGCTTTCTAATTTTTCTAAAGTTCCTTTTATATTACATCCTCCTTTACCCTCATCAAACTATTATACAAAAACGGCAGAAGGAAAAATGCAAGCAAAACAAGACCTATCACAACGCAGATGGAAACCTGCATAAGCGTCAGTATCCCAGATGGCAGCATTGCCGCAAATGTGCCCGCTAAAATTATCACTGCCGATGTCACAACATGCCCAATGTTTGCTGAGGTAAGCCTGAGTGCCTCGTTTATTTCCAAGTCTTTATACTCATAAAATCTTATTAGCAAAAATACACTGTAGTCTATACCCAAAGCTAAGAACACAACAAAGGTGAAAAATGGCACTGCCCAGTTGAGTGCTTCGTATTTGAAAATACCTTTGAAAATCATCTCTGTGATAGATAGTGCAAGATAATAGTCAGTAAAAACGATTATGACCATTATTGCTGCATTGAAAATTGACCTTGAAATAAGAAACATTAAAATGAAAATACTTATTATCATTATTAACCTTAGAGTTCTAAAATCTTTAAAATATATGCTTCTCAAATCGTGGTTTGTAGACGATATCCCACCAACTCCAACCGATACAAATTTTGTGTTTACAAATTCTAAAGAATTATTTAAAACCTTTTCCACCTCAGCAACAATATCAATTGCTTTGTTTGTATACGGATTCGTGTCAAGAATCAAGATTATTTTTGTTATTCTTCTATCTTTGCTCATATATGAATCCAAAGCCTTTTGGAAATCACTGCTTTTCAAAGCTTCTGGAGGGACGTAAAAAATGTCTGTGTTTTTGTAACCTTCAAAATAACTCTTCATACTACCAATAGAATTTATCATTTTGTTAAGTGCATCAGAAATCTGGAAAAGAGCTGACTTTAAACTTGTAAACCCTGTCTGAAGTTCATTTACCTTTTTTAGAATTTGTTCTTTTTGATTATCAAATTCTTGAAGCTTTGAATACATAAGATTGACACCTGAGATTATTTGTTTTTGACCTCTGTCAATTTGATTGTAACCATTTAGAACCTTACCCTGAGCATCCGCAAGTTGTTTTGAAGCTGAGGCTATGCTATCAATGGATGTTGAAATAAGCTTTAAAGCTTTATCAGCTTCATTTATTTGTGTTGAAATTTTCTCATATTCAGATGAAAACTCTTTCAACTTTGGTGCAAGGTTGCTTGTTTCAGCTTCAATTTTCGACAAGATTTCAGATGCCATAATATAATTTATATCCTTTGAAATTTCCGGATATTTATTTGAAAGTACTTTTAAATTATTATTAGCAGTGTTAATACCTGTCAATAAAAGCTCAACTTGATTTATATCAAATCCCTGTAATTCACTTTTTATTTTGTTTATTGACTTTGTGTATTCAGAGTAAAACTTTTTAAATCCTTCAGACAGCTTGCTGCTTCCATTCGAAAGCTGATTAAGACCATCATAAATCTTCTTAGAACCTTCTAATCCTTGTTCAAACCCAAAATTTAGTTTATCCAGGGATATTTTTAATTCATATATGCCATTCTCAAGCTGTGAAATACCATTTACAAGTTTTTGAACATCAAACTCTTTTGTTGACACATTCAAATTTTTGTTTATAGTCTCAATTGCATTGTTTACTTTCAAAAGACCATCTCTCAAACTATCAATGCCTTTAATAACAGTATCTGCTTGGTCTGACAAAGTAAATTGTTTTATAATCTCTCCTTGAGGTCTTGTAATTGAATATACATCTTTTATACCTTTTTGCTTGCTCAATATTTCAGTTATTTTTTCAATATCAGATAGTGCATCTGAAGTTGCTAAGTTTTTATTGGATTTTAAATAAATCGTAACAGGAAATGTTTTTCCGCTGCTAAAGTTCTTTGAAATTATGTTAAATCCTTTTACCGATTTGTACTTTTCAGAAAGCTCATTTAGTGTGTTGAAGGACAAGTCACTTCTTACTGATAAGAGAAAAGGTATTAAGATTAATATCACTGTTGTCAACACTACATAAGGATATCTAGTGGAAAGTCTTGCTGCAGCCTCCCAAAGCCTGCTATGTGTGTGCTGTATTTCTTTATTAAATGGCCAGAGAAGATTTTTACCAAAAATCTTTAACACTGCTGGAACCAGTGTCAAAAGCACAAGCAAAAGTATAAGTACACTTACAGCAATAGCTGACATTGCCCTGAAAAAGTTAAAAGATGCTACTGCAAAAGCTGCAAATCCTGTAAAAACTGCAAGACAGCTAAATATCACTGTCTTCCCTGCTGTTTTAAATGTTGTCATTACTGCTTTATCGACATCTTTCCCATTTGCAAGTTCTTCTCTGAATCTTGAAATAATTAAAAGGTTATAGTCAGTTCCAATACCAAATAAAGATACAACTATAAATGTTCTTGTGAAAGTATTTATAGGAAAGTTGAACTTATCTGCAAGGTGTCCAACTACACTAAGGGAAATCAAAAACGATACTCCAACTGTCAAAAGTGAAACTATCGGAGTGACAGGAGATCTGAACACAAGAATTAAAACAACTATAATAAACACTATTGTGATTACATCTGTCTTTTTGACGCCATCTTCAGAAGCTTTCACAAAATCCTGGGTGATTAAATCTCCACCTGTAAGATATATTTCAAGACTCTTTGGTTTTTGAGTCGAGTTTATTAATCTATACATCTCATCTCTTATTTCAATAATTTCTCTCTTTGTTTTATCTGCCTGAATGCTTGTAAGGATAACCTTATTATTAGGTGAGACGTAATAACTTTTTAACTCGGGATTCTTGAAATGAGTTGAAATGCTTTGAATATTGTATTTTTCTTTGTTCTTGTCAAGTTCATCAATTATCTTTTTAGCTGCTGATATATCATCCTTTGTTAAACCATTTTTATTATAAAAGACCATAGCTATTGTTGAAAACTTTTTATCTTTTGGTACACCTTGAAACTCTTTTTCCAATATAGTAGCAACCTGAGATGGATAAGCTTTGCCAATTTTAGGTTCACCTTTGAGTCTTACTATTTTATTTATATCAGGCATTGTAATTAAAAATATAGCTGTCAAGACTGCCCATATTATAACACTTATCCAAGGTCGCCTTAAAACTTGTTTCACACACCTCACCTCTTTGAAAAAATTACAAAGGTATTTTAACATATTTATTGACTATGAGTCAAATTAATATCAATAAAAAAACTTTTGTGAAGGTTTTACCTTCACAAAAGCTTTATCTTTACAAATTTCAATTTGCCAACTTGCAAAACATCCCCATTTTGAAATTCAATGTCAAGATCATTTATCTTTTCGCCATTTAATTTTACAGCACCACTTTTGATAAGTCTCATTCCCTCACTCGTAGATGAGCAGAGCTTATTTTCTACCATAAACCTTGGCAAGTACACCTTTGAGCTTTGAAGCTCAACCTCTGGAATGTTATCTGGTATGTCTTTTTTCTGGAACACTTTTATAAATTCCTCTTCAGCCTTTTTTGCTGCCTCTTCGCCATGATAGAGCTTTACAATCTCTCTTGCAAGTCTCATCTTTGCATCTCTTGGATGAAGCGTTCCTTCTTCAAGCTTTCTCCTAATTTCCTCAATCTCTTCTGGTTCGACATCAGTTGTAAGCTCATAGTATGAAATCATAACCTCGTCAGGAATAGACATCACTTTGCCATACATTACATTTGGCGGTTCGTTTATACCAATGTAATTGCCAAGGCTTTTGCTCATCTTGTTGACCCCGTCTGTTCCAACCAAGATGGGCATCAACAGCGCAACTTGAATTGTTTTGCATCCATACTCCTTTTGCAGCGTCCTTCCCATAAGTATATTGAACTTTTGCTCGGTTGCGCCAAGCTCAACATCAGCTTCAATCACAACAGAGTCATAACCTTGCATAAGTGGATAGAAGAATTCATGGATAGAAAGTGGAAGGTTCTTTTCCATCCTCTGCCTAAATGTCTCTCTTTCAAGCATCCTTGCAACTGTGTATTTTGATGCAAGGTTTATTACATCCAAAAAGTTCATGGGTTCAAGCCATTCACTGTTATATCTTATTGTGGTCTTTTGCGGGTCAAGAATCTTTAAAACCTGCTGTTTGAAAGGTTCTGCATTTTTTTGGACCTCTTCTTTTGTAAGCTGTTTTCTTGTCTCAGACTTTCCAGTTGGATCACCAATCATTGCAGTAAAATCACCAATTATCAAGATTATATTGTGTCCAAGGTCTTGAAGCTGTTTAAGTTTCCTTAAAACAACAGCATGGCCAAGATGAACGTCTGGCACGTTTGGGTCAAGCCCAAGTTTTATGTTTAAAGGTCTATCCTGCTTTAGCTTTTCAATAAGTTCTTCTTCTGTAATAATCTCAGCAGCACCTTTTTTAAAAACCTTCAATTGATGTTCGATATCCATCTTAATACCTTCTTCTCCTTTCTTTAGTTTTTTAAATCCCAAATTTTTCTCTTACCATCTTCACAATAAAACCTACTTCTTCAACTTTTAAAAGATATATAATCCCTGCATATATTCCCATTCCAAGCAAAATATTTGCTGTAGTAAAAAAAGCAAAATGCTTTAACGGCATTGTTAAATAAATAAATCTTTGTTTAAATACATATACAAAGACACCCATTATCAAGCTTGCAACAAACGCCTTTACAAATACACCTGCAATCCTTTTCCAGCCAATTGAACCAAGTTTTTTCCTAAGAGAAATAAACAGCAAAACTGCCGCAATGTAGTTTGCCGTCGCAAAAGCCATAGCAGCACCGGTATGCTTGAACTTATGAATAAATATTACATCAAGTATTATATTACAAATAATAGCAATAACACCGTTTTTTACAGCTGTTTTTGAATCTTTCAAAACATACAAAGTTCTGTTTAATATATCTCTAAGACCAAGCCCTACAAAACCTAAACAGTAAAACATAAGTGGTGATGCTGTAAGCAGGGTAGATTCAGTGGTAAAATTTCCTCTCTGGTAGATTAATCTTGTTATTTCTTTTGCCATAATCATACCACCAATTGCAAATGGCATCATCATTAGTATAATTGAATTTACTGCAGACACAAAAAATTTTCTAAAATTTTCTTTATCTCCTTTTGCCTGAAGATTAGATAAAGTAGAAAAAGCCAAAACAGAAATTGATGATGAAAAAACTCCAACCACCATATCGTTCAGCTTCCCTGCATATGCAACAGCCGCAACAGCACCGGTTGACGTTCCTGTCAAAAGATATCTATCTATAAAGGTATAAAGCTGTGCCATGCTGCTGCTTATAAAAACCGGGAAAGAAAATTTTATCATCTTTTTTATGTTTTCATCTTTAAAACCAAGCACAGGATAAAATTTAAAGCCATATTTTTTTGAATTATTAAGCTGGTAAACCAAACTCCAAAAATACCCAACAACAAATCCTCCTGCCACTATATATATATCAAATTTCTTGAACGGTTCAAAGTACGACAAAAATATCGCAACAAAAATTGAGAAATTAAAAGGAATGCTTGAGAGTACCGGTTTTGTAAAGTTCCCGTTTGCCTGTAAAAAACCCTGAAGTATGTTTGTTGAACTTGTAAATATTATCATAAAGATTGTAATTTTTAAAATTTTTGAGGCATACATAATCTGAAGTTCCTTGCTCTGATGAACCTGAAGCAAAATAAGTTGTTTAGAAAATATAAAACCTAAAATTGCAACAATTGACGATGCAAGAAGCAGTGTATTTATTACACTATTTGTAAATTTTATTCCCTCATCCTCACCTTTTTTTTCGCGTATATCTGTGTAAAATGGTATAAATGAGGTTGAAAAAGCAGCAAAAACAGAAGCAAAAAGGATATTTGGAAGCTGCAGTGCAAGCGGGAAAGCATCTGCCTTTACACTTGTACCAAATCTTGCACCGAACGCCACTTCCCTTATGAATCCTATAAGTTTTGTAAAGACTGTTACAATAAAAAGTTGTAATGCTATTTTTGTTGCCTTTTTATACTGCAATTTTTGTCCTTCCTTTCATGGCTTAAAAAGATTTCTAAACACTCTTTTTCAAAAACTTCTCTATGCTTTTTATCTCTCTTACAAGCGCCTCTTCATCAATTGTAAAAAGTTTGCCATCCATATAAAGAATCTGACCATCAACTATTGTAGCATACACATTTGAAGGATTGCTACTGTAAACAATGTTAGAAACAGGATTATAACACGGAAGCATATTAAAATCTTTTGTTTTTAAAAGTGCGATATCAGCACAAAAACCTTCTTGCAAAATTCCTGTGTTGTAAATTCCTGCTGCCATTGCTGCATTTGTTGTAGCCATTTTGAGAATCTGCTGGGCATTCAAAATATCAGGTAATCTGTATATTCCTTTTTCAAGCAAAGAGGCAATGTGCATCTCTTCAAGCATATTCAAGTTGTTGTTGCTTGCTGCTGAATCTGTACCAATAGCAACGTTTACGCCAGACTTTATCATGTTGTGCACAGGTGCAAAACCATTGCCCAGTTTGAGATTGCTTGTCGGATTGTAAACACAAGATACATTTTTCTCAGACAATATTTCTATATCTTCATCATCTACATATACACAGTGTGCTGCTATACAAATTGTATCAAAAAGCCCTGCCTGACTACAAATTTTTACAGGTGAGATATTATACTTTTCGTAACACTCATTGACCTCATTTTCTGATTCACTAAGATGTATCATTACCCCTGTTTTGAATTCTTGTGCAAGCTGTGCAACTTTTTCTAAAAGATTATATGAACAAGTGTATATTGAATGTGGTCCAAAAAATACTTTTATTCTGTCACTTGAATAATTATAAAACAGCTCTTTTGTCTCATCAAGTCTAACATCTTCTTTTTCATCTGTCTGAAGTCCTCGTGATAAAACTGCCTTTATACCTGTTTGTTGAACAGCTTTTGCTGTCATATCTTCATGAAAGTACATATCAAAAAACATTGTTGTGCCGCTTTTCAGCATCTCTGCAATGCCAAGAAGAGAAGAAAAATAAATCATCTCTTTTGTGAGCTTTTCTTCTGCCGGGAAAATCTTTTCAAATAACCACTCATACAAAGGCATATCATCTGCAAAAGACCGCAAAATTGTCTGACCACAGTGTGTATGTGCATTTATAAGTCCCGGCATGGCTATTAAATCTTTTCCTTCAATGACTTTAACAGTAGCTTGCTCATAAATAGATAGCTCTATATTTTCTGCTATCCTTGCAATCTTGCCACTTTTGATAAAAATATCACCCTTTAAAACCTCATTTTGTGCATTACAAGTAATAATTGTAGCATTTTTAATCAATATATCCATATACTTACACTTCCCAGCTTTCAAGGTATTTTTCCTGCTCAGGTGTGAGCTTGTCTATTTCAATGCCAAGAGATCTTAGCTTAACCTCGGCAACAAATCTGTCAATTTCCGCTGGAACATTATACACTCTATTTTCTAATTTTTCATGGTTTTGCACAACGTATATGCTTGACAGTGCTTGAATTGCAAACGACATATCCATAATCTCAATTGGGTGTCCATCTGCTGCTGCAAGGTTAACAAGTCTTCCCTCTGCTATTACAAAAACTTCTTTGCCATTTTCAAGAACATATCCCTGGATATTCTTTCTTGCTTCGTACTTTTTGACTGCCTTTTTCTCAAGCGTAGCAATATCAATCTCAACATTAAAATGCCCGCTATTGCACAAGATTGCTCCATCTTTCATTTGCAAAATATGTTCATACCTTATTACATCCTTGCACCCTGTTGCAGTAACAAAAAGATCTCCAATCTTTGCGGCATCTTGTATCTTCATTACCTCAAATCCATCCATATATGCTTCTAATGCTTTGATTGGGTCAATCTCTACAACAATTACTTTTGCACCAAGACCTTGAGCTCTTTTTGCAATTCCTTTGCCGCAAAAACCATATCCTGCAACAACCACATACTTGCCTGCAACTGTTATATTTGTAGTTCTCATTATCCCATCCCAAGTAGACTGACCAGTTCCAATTCGATTGTCGAAAAGATGCTTGCAAAAAGCATTGTTGACTGCAATCATAGGAAATTTGAGCTTGCCCTCTTTTTCAAGCGCTCTGAGCCTGATTACACCTGTTGTTGTCTCTTCACAGCCGCCAATTATTCTGCTTGCCAAATCTTGCCTTTTTGTGTGAAGAAGATATGTCAGGTCTCCTCCGTCATCGATTATAAGGTCTATATTATTTTCAAGAGTCTTTTCAAGATGAACAAAATATTCGGATGTCTCCACACCTCTTATCGCAAATACTTCAATGCCCTCATGAACAAGAGCACTGGCAACATCATCCTGAGTAGATAAAGGGTTAGAACCTGTAACAAACACATTGGCACCCAAATCTTTTAAAAGCAGGGCAAGATTTGCTGTCTTTGCCTCAAGATGAACAGAAATTGCTACGTTCAAACCTGTGAGCGGTTTTTTTGTATCATATTCTTTTTTTATCTGATTCAAAATAGGCATAAATCTTTTTGCCCAGTTAATTTTTTTGATTCCTTCCTCCCACAAAGAATAATCTCTGATAATTGACAATAACATCACACCCTTTTTTAATATCATAATTATTTTTACTTATCTATTCTTCTCCAAATCTTTGAACTTGGTATGTTTGTCCAAGAAAAGAAGTTCAATTGTGCCAGTAGGTCCATTTCTGTGCTTTGCAATTATTAGCTCTGCAATGTGTTTTTTGTCAGTGTCAGGATTGTAATACTCATCTCTGTACAAAAAAGCAACAATGTCTGCATCCTGTTCAATTGCGCCACTTTCTCGAAGGTCGGAAAGAATAGGTCTGTGGTCAGCTCTTGTTTCAGGTGCGCGGGATAGCTGCGAAAGCGCAAGTACAGGAACATTTAGCTCTCTTGCCAAGGCTTTTAATGACCTTGAAATCTCTGCAATTTCCTGTTGCTTGCTCTCAAACCTGCCACGAGCGGTCATAAGCTGCAAATAGTCAACCATCACAAGCCCAAGGCCTTTTTCTTTGAGCTTGAGTCTTCTACATTTTGCCCTCATTTCTGCAACAGTTATGGCAGGTGTATCGTCAATATAAATTGGAGCGTTTGACAAAAGTGCTAAAGCTTTTGCAAACTTTTTCCACTCTTCATCCTCTAAGTTTCCAGTTCTAAGCTTGTGGCTATCTATCATTGCTTCTGAGCAAATCATACGGGTTACAAGCTGTTCTTTTGACATCTCAAGACTAAATACCGCTACGGGCACACCAGCTCTCAAAGCTGCATGCTGAACAATATTGAGTGCAAAACTTGTCTTCCCCATTGCAGGTCTTGCTGCAATAAGTATCAGGTCTGATGGCTGAAGACCTGCTGTCATTCTGTCAAACTCAGCAAATCCTGTGGGTACACCTATAATATGCGATTTTCTGAGATACAGTTCCTCTATCTTGTTATATGTTTCAATTAATATCTCTTTTAAATGAGAAAAATCTTTTGAATTTTTGTGAGAAATCACATTGAAGATTGTCTTTTCAGCAAAATCAACAATATCTTCAACTCTTTCTGTCTGACTCTTACACTTTTCAATAATCTTCATTGAAGAGTTTATGAGTTTCCTAAGTAGTGACTTTTCTTCAACAATCTTTGCATAATATGTAGCATTTGCAGTTGTCGGAGTATTTATCACAAGGTTTGTCAGATACTCATTTCCTCCAACTGCATCAAATGTACCTCTTTCTCTCAGTCTCTCAGCTACAGTTATGACATCTACCGGTTTGCCCTCTTCAAAAAGGTCCATAATAGCAGCAAAAATCTCTTTTAGCTGGGGCGTTGCAAAATCCTCTTCTGTCAAAATCTCAGTAACATCAGAAATTACTTCGCGGCTTAAAAGCATCGCCCCTACAACCGCTTCTTCTGCTTCGCGGCTTTCAGGCATCTCACTTTGATTTTGAACAATGTCGGGCTCCATTTTTACCTCACTTCCTCATACTCACTTAACTTGCTGTCACATGAACTTTGAGCTTTGCCACAACTCCTTGATATAGTCTAATAATAACATCATAGCTGCCGATAAGCTTTATTGGATCATCGAGCTCTATCTTCTTTTTATCAATATTAATTCCAAGCTGTTTTTTTATCTCTTCAGCAATTTCTTTATTTGTTATAGAACCAAAAAGTTTGCCATTTTCACCTGCTTTTGCTTTTATAATAATCTGACTTTTTTCAAGCTTACTTGCTAAATCCTTTGCAACTTCAAGCTCTTTTTCTTTCTTTTTTTGTTCAGCTTCTTTCTTTTCTTTTATATGCTTTTCTATCCCTTCTGTTGCAGGTACTGCAAGTTTTCGTGGAATTAAATAGTTTCTTGCATATCCATCGTTCACTTCAACTATTGAATCTTTTTTGCCAAGCCCTTTTACATCTTGAAGAAGCACAACCTTCATAACTAAGATCAACTCCTTTTCTAAGAATTTTTGCTTTCATTTATATATTCTTCTATTGCTTTTACAAGAACCCCTTTTGCTTCATCAATACTTATTTTTTCAAGCCTTGCTCCTGCTGTTTCTAAATGACCTCCACCACCAATTTTTTCTAATATAAGTTGAACATTTATTTTGCCATTTGAACGACCACTTATCAAAACACTATCTTCTATTTTGCAGACAACAAATGATGCATCAATTCCTTTTATGTTCAAAAGTTCATCTGCTACCTTTGCTATTATAACATTATCTCGACAAGCTTGTGAATAATCAATAACAAGCGCGATATTATTATGCAGTATTTGCAAGTTTGAAATGAGCTGATTCTTTAAAACATAACTATCTAAATCCTCCTTAAGATACTCTTTGATTGCTTCTGGCAAAGCATCATTTTCTCTTAAGTATGTTGCAACCTCAAATGTTCTCACACCAACATTCTTTGTAAATCCTTTTGTATCAATCATTATACCCGCTAAAAGTATCTCTGCCTCAAGCTTTTTGAGTTTTATTCCTTCATAGCTCAAAAGTTCGGCAACAAGTTCAGATACAGACGACGCATATGTTTCTGAATAGCAAATAAGAGCCTGTTCAATCCAGTCGGTAGGTCTTCTATGATGGTCAATTACAATTATCTTTTCAAATTCCAAAATCATCTGTGGCATATCGACATAACTTGTTCTTTGAGTATCTACTACAAATAAAAGAGAAGTCTTTGTCTTCATCTTTAAAGCTTTCTGCTGATCAATTATTATATTCTGGTATTGAGGATCATCAAGTAGCATCTGAAGAAAGTTTCTGATCGTAGGATTGTAGGAATTAATTACAATGTATACTTCCTTACCTAAATTTAAACATAACTTGCTCAAACCTACAGCTGCACCCAGACAATCGAGGTCAAAATACTGATGACCAATGATAAATATTTTGTCAGAATGTTTCACAATTTCTTTTATTGTTTGTGCCATAACACGCGAACGTACTTTTGAGCGTTTTTCATGTTCTTTTGTTTTACCACCATAAAATTCAAACTTGCCATCATAGAATATTACAAACTGGTCACCTCCACGGCTCAGTGCCATGTCAAGAGCTGTTTTTGCATCCTTTTGTGCCTGGAATATAGAATCCTGCCTTATACCTATACCACAGCTTATGGTAGGAATTATCTTATTGTACAGATTCACTTCCTTTATCTGCTCTAAAATATTAAATCTTCTTTCCTGCATCTTGTAAAATGTTTCTTTATTACATATAAAAAGGTATTTGTCACGTTCATACTTCATTAAAAACACATCTGACCTTATTTGATTGTAAAACCAATCAGTGACACGCTTTTCTATCTCAGAAATAATAGAAGATTTAGATACCTCTGGAGCAGAATTTAGAACATCTTCATAGTTGTCAATAGTCAAATAACCAAAAACAATATTTTGCATTTCATATTTCTTTTGAAGAAGAACAAAATCAGTAACATCGACAAAGTAAAATAGATTTAAAAATTTCTTATCGTTTTTACCTTCTTCTACCTCAACAATAGTTACTAAAACATCAAAAAAATTATCTTCATACTCAAACTTCTCAAGTCTACTCTTTCCCTCTAAAACAGCTGAATAAAGCTCAGGCAGTTCATCTTTAAGATTTCTGCCTATCAATTTCTTGTTCTTGACTGTATTCAGAAATTTATGATTGTACCATATTATATCTCCATTGTACTCTGAAATAAGAATTGGAAATGGAAACTTCAAAAGTGTATCTTTCGATGCTGAATCTATGTTAAGAGTTAGAGTTTCTATATATTCTAAAAGTTGTTTATTCTTTTTTCTATTGAGTCTAAAATTGTAGAGGGCAAACAAAACAATTAAGGAAAGACAAATCAAGCCAATCTTGATGTTAAAATATAAAATTACTGAATCAAATATTAAATAAAGTATAAATCCTGCCTGCGAAACAGAAAAATCAAACCTAAAATGAGATTTTTTGTCTTTCACAATTCCACCCTCTTTGGTTTTCGTTTTTTAAAATCAAATACAAGGTCCAGAAAACCTATAAATACCAATAAAATTAAAAATTGCATACTAAGTACAAGCAAAACTGCAAAAAGCCAACCTCCAATAAATGGCGAAGAAATCTTCTCGGCTATTACTGCATATATCAAAGAAAGTGCTTGAATAAACAAAAGCCACGAAAGAATTATTGTCATGTTACTTACAACAATATAAAGAGTATTGATATTTGTCAAAAATAGAGAAAGTATAAAGAATACTACAACTCCAACTGTTACTTCTTTAGGCATAAACAGCTTTGAAAAGGGTAAAAATTCCTTTTGAATTCTAACTTTGTTCGCTACAAATTTGATAAAATAATATCCTACAAGTGCCAATGTAATTGCCTCAACAATTACAAACCCTGGCATCAAGAGTTTCAAAAATTCAACCAACTTTTCTGAAAGTTTATCATCACCAACAATTTTAAAATAATCCTCAAACATGCCTTTTAAAATAGAAAGAAGTTGAGCAATTATATCTATCTTATAAAGAATCTTTATTGCCTTTATAAAAAGTACCTGATACAGCAAAAATCCTGCAGTGAGTACTGAAAAATCCATAACAATAGTTCTTGAAACGCGCAAAAGCAAAAATACGCATATGGGCAAGATAAATGTAATCAACAGAAAAAGTAAATTAATTGGAGATTTCCCTATAATCATGATAATCAGAGCAGAAATGGCATATGATATAGCTATCCTTTTTACAAAATTCTCTTTTACTGCTACAACATAAAGAGGAAAACCTACCAAAGCCAAAATGGGATTAAACTGAAGTAAAAACAAAATAACCTGATAGACTCCAAAAGCAATCAAAATAAGTCCTTCATTTAAAAGTTTTTTGTTCATCTTTTCTTCACATCCATCCTAAATTTATTATCAATTCATTCATCTGGTAAAATGACAGAATAAGAACCTAGAAGCTTAAAAAATGTAGATTTTCGTTGAACCACCTTTAGCGCATCGCTCACATCCTCTTCATCCACAAACCCTTCTATATCAACAAAAAAAACATATTCACCAAGATTAGTCTTTGCCGGTCGTGACTCTATCTTTGTTAAATTCAAATCGTAAAGATTAAAAATAGCCAAAATTTTGTAAAGGCTTCCCGGTTTATCATAGGTTGAAAAGATTATTGATGTCTTGTTTTTATCTCCTTTTTTAAAGTTAGGGCTCTTGGTTATAACAAAAAATCTGGTATAATTGTTGTCTTGGTTTATTGGTCCAGCCAAAATTTTTAGGTTATTTTGCTCTGCTGCAAAAGGTGAACAGATTGCACCATCCACCTCACCTTCTGCACACAACCTTGCAGCATATGATGTACTGCTAACTTGTATTAGTTTTGCCTGCTTAAAATTCTTTCTCAAATAGTCATGGCACTGCGAAAACGCCTGCGGATGTGAGGCAATTGTTAAAATCTGTTTTTTCTCCTCTTTTGCGCAAAGATAATGTTCTACCTTCAAGATTATTTCTTTTTCTATATAAACCTGGGATTTTAAAAGATAATCAAGAGTTGTTGAGACACTTCCTTCAATGGAGTTTTCAACAGGAACAACTCCAAATTCAACCTCATTTTCTTCAACAGCTTCAAATACATCATCTATTGTATCACACGCAACAAGTTCCTGGTCTTTATCAAAATATCTTTTTGCAGCCTCATATGAATATGAACCGACCGGTCCTAAATATGCAACCTTCACCTTTTCACCTCATTAATGCTTTTTATATATTTTAACATTGATTATGAAAGTATAAAAGACAAACATATCAAAAAGGGGCTGTCCAAAGATAATTGGATAGCCCCTTTCTTAATTATTACTTTATATGGTCTTGCGTTATATGCGAAATTAAAATTATTACACATTATACTACTTATTTCTCACCACAAAGTTCCAAAAGCTTTTCCCATCTTCTGTCAACTTCTTGCTGAATTTGTTCAATCAAGTGTTCATTCCCTTTTTTGAACAGATGTCTGAACCTTCCTTGAGTCTTTAAAAACTCAACAACAGGAAGCTTTTCTTTTGGCTTGTAAGTGAGCCTGTACTGACCATTTACAACTTCATAAAGTGGCCAGAAACATGTATCAACTGCAAGCTTCGAAATTTCAATTAATTTTGAGGTCTCATATCTCCAACCTCTTGGACATGGAGCCAAAACATTCAAAAATGCTGGTCCATCTGTGTAAAGTGCCTTTTCAGCCTTTTCAATTAAATCTTTGAGGTTTGGAGTAATGAATGCTGTTTGCGCAACATATGGTATGCCATGTGCAACCATGACTTCTGTTAAATCTTTTCTCCACTGCATCTTACCTGGAAGTTTTTTGCCCTGTGGGGATGTTGTTGTATCAGCATAAAGTGGTGTTGCAGAAGACCTCTGGATACCTGTGTTCATATAAGCACCGTTGTCATAACAAACATATACCATGTTATGCCCTCTTTCCATTGCACCAGAAAGAGACTGAAGACCAATATCGTATGTGCCACCGTCGCCACCAAACGCGATAAACTTAAACTCTCCCTGTACTTTTCCCTTTTTCTTCAAAACTCTATATGCAGCTTCAGCACCAGAAACTGTTGCAGCAGCGTTTTCAAATGCACTGTGAATAAATGAATCTTTCCATGCTGTGTATGGATAGATACAGCTTGAAACCTCCAAACATCCTGTTGCAACACCTACAACAGCTCTATCTTCGGGTTTCAGTGCGCGCAGTATTGCTCTTACAGCAACAGGTGCACCGCACCCAGCACACATTCTGTGCCCACCTGTAAATCTCTCTGGTCTTGCAGCAAGTTCTTTTATATTGTATGCCATTTTAAAAGCACACCTCCTTATTCTCTCACACCAATGTAGTTGTAAACTTCTCCAACATTGCCTGTCTTGACAATGTCAAGAAGTCTGTCATAAACCTTTGCAATATCATCTGTTTTAACGTCTCTTCCACCAAGACCATATATATAGTTGATAGCCTTTATACCATCTGCTCTTCCATAAAGAGCACTTGTAATCTCAGTGAAAAGTGGACCACCCGCTGCGTTAAATCCATCAACCTTATCCATTATAGCAACAGCCTTCAAATGCTTAAGAGCTGCTACAATCTCATCAACAGGGAATGGTCTGAATAGTCTTGGTTTTAAAAGACCTACCTTGTATCCTTTGCTTCTATACTCATCAACAACAGCCTTTGCAGTTCCTGCTGTGGAGTTCATTACAACTATTGCAACCTCTGCATCGTCAAGCTTGTAGCTTTCGAAAAGACCATACTTTCTTCCTGTCAAGGAAGCAAACTCGTCTGCAATCTCAAGTACAACCTTTTTAGCATTTTTCATAGCTTCAGCTTGCTGTCTTTTGTGTTCAAAGTAGTAAGGCGGTAAGTCTAATGGACCCATTGAAATTGGGTTTTGCTCGTTCAAAAGATAAAACTCTGGATTGTATTCACCTACAAACTTCTTTACAAGCTCATCTTCTAAAAGCTCTATATTTTCAACAGCATGGCTTGTAATAAATCCGTCATAGCAAACCATCACAGGAAGTCTTACATCCTTGTGCTCAGCAATTCTTATTGCCTGAATCAAAGAGTCGTAAGCTTCCTGGTTGTTTTCGCAGTAAATCTGAATCCAGCCACTGTCTCTTGCACCCATTGAATCTGAATGGTCGTTGTGAATATTAATAGGACCAGAAAGAGCTCTGTTTATAACTGCCATAACAATTGGAAGTCTCATTGACGCTGCAATATAAAGCATCTCCCACATAAGTGCAAGACCTTGTGAGGATGTGGCTGTCATAGTCCTTGCACCTGCTGCTGATGCACCTATACATGCGCTCATTGCGCTGTGCTCAGACTCAACAGCAACAAATTCTGTATCTACTTCCCCGTTTGCAACAAACTGAGAAAAATACTGTGGAACTTCAGTTGAAGGTGTAATTGGAAAAGCTGCAACAACATCAGGGTTTATCTGTTTCATCGCAAAAGCTATCGCTTCATTACCAGAAAGTCTATCACGAATAGCCATTTTTAGTTTCCCCTCCTTATAAAAACTCAAAATTCTTATTTCTTCTCCTCTACAAAGTCAAAAGCCTTAAATGGACAAACCTCTGTACAAACCCCGCAACCTTTACAGTGGTCATAGTCAACTCCGACCATCTTCCCATTTTCAACCTTTATTGATGAATCTGGACATACATAGAAGCAGAACAAACACTGCTTGCACTTATCTTCATGCCAAACAGGTCTCATTGTTCTCCAATCGCCTGTTTTAAAGTCCTCTGCATTACCCGGGTCAATGATTACACCTGCCGGTGTTATTTCCTTCCATGTAACATCTTCTGTTATTTTCATCTTTCTCATTATCCTTGCACCTCCTGCATTCCTCTAACAAACGCTTTGAGGTTACCCTCTATCACATCTGGTTTTGTTGCAAACTTGTGACGAAGCGACCCTTCCATATCTTTTATAGCTTCTTCTTCAGGAATAATGCCTGTTACCTTTATAACTGCTCCAAGAACAGGGATGTTCGGGAAATACTTACCTAAACACTCCATTGAAATCTTTCTTGCGTCAATTGTGTAAACCTTTCCATCAAAATCCCCAAGCATCTTCTTTACTTCTTCAGGAGACTTTGAAGTGTTGACAATTATTGCACCATCTTTTTTGAGCCCTTTTGTTACATCAACACTTCCGATTAATGTTTCATCCACAACAACTACATAGTCAGGTTCATAAATATTACTGTGAATTGTAATCTTCTCATCGCTTATCCTGTTGTAAGCTGTGATAGGAGCACCCATTCGCTCTGGACCATACTCAGGAAAACCTTGAACGTATTTGCCTGTGTTGAAAGCAGCTTCAGCTAAAAGAAGTGAAGCTGTCTTTGCACCCTGGCCACCTCGGCCGTGCCATCTTATCTCAATCATCTTGCCCATGTTCAAACCTCCCTTAAAAAAACATTTGAAAACTTTATTTGAAAAGATAAACTCATCAATAAAAGGTTACTTACCTTTTTATTATATATTTTGAATGTTAAAAAATCAACATATTTTTGAATACACCATAATTGTATATATTTGGTTTGGGGGATTGCAAAGAACTCATCCATAGGTTATAGTAATATAATGAAAACTAAATTACAAAAAACCTTAAGTATGATATTGGAGGATAAAAGTGAACAGGAAAAATCTTTCAATTGTCTTAAATATCGTTGCAATTGCAGGATTTATTTTACTGGCAACAGTAGTAGCTATAAGATATTCTCATTTTATTGTAAATATCGTCTCAAATCCGCAGAAATTCAAAAACTGGGTTTTATCTTTTGGACATCTTGGTGTGCTTGTTTTTATCCTCATTCAAATTCTTCAGGTTATTATTTCTGCTATTCCAGGTGAAGCTGTTCAAATCTCTGGTGGTTATCTTTATGGTACGCTTCTTGGCACAGTTTACTCGCTAATTGGAATCATGATAGGCTCTGTATGTGTATTTTATATAACAAGGCTTTTAGGATATAGTCTTGTGAGGAAAATTGTCTCAGAAGAAAAGCTTAAGAAATTTTATTTACTTATCAACTCTCCAAAAGGAGAAATAGCTCTATTTTTACTCTTTTTGATACCCGGACTTCCAAAAGATATTCTCACATACATTGCTGGACTTTCACCAATAAAACCGCTGAGATTTTTTGCGATTGTTGCTATTGCAAGACTACCAGGAATATTTTTTTCATCATATATTGGAAGCAGCATTGAAGAAAAAAACTATACAATAGCAATTATAGTTTCTGCTTTAGCTTTTATTTTGTTTGTATTGGGTGTTGTATATAAAGATAATATCATAAAAACAATTCATAATTTTATACACAAAAAAGGTAGCAGCAATCTTTAAATGATATCTTGCTGCTACCTTTACCCTTTTTCATAACTTTCATTTTATCACATCTGTACCCATATACCTTCTCAAAACCTCTGGAACAACTACTGTTCCATCTTTTTGCTGGAAATTTTCAAGTATTGCTGCCAAAGTCCTTCCTACAGCAAGTCCTGAGCCGTTTAGCGTATGAACATAGTCAAGTTTTCCATCCTTCCTTCTGAATCTGATATTTGCCCTTCGTGCTTGATAGCTTTCAAAGTTTGAACAAGAAGAAATCTCAACATATCTTCCATAGCTTGGCATCCAGACTTCAATGTCGTATGTCTTTGCAGAAGAAAATCCTAAATCACCTGAGCAAAGAAGTACAACCCTGTAAGGAAGTCCTAATTCCCTTAAAACATCCTCTGCATCAGCTGTGAGTTTTTCAAGCTCATCATAAGAATCTTCTGGCTTCGCAAACTTCACAAGCTCAACCTTGTTAAATTGATGCTGACGAATAAGCCCTCTTGTGTCTTTGCCGGCTGCACCCGCCTCTGCCCTGAAACATGCAGAATACGCAACATATTTTATCGGAAGATCTTCTTCTTTTAATATCTCTTCTCTGTGGTAGTTTGTAACAGGAACTTCTGCTGTTGGTATCAAAAAGTAATCATCTGTTGTCTTAAATGCATCCTCTTCAAATTTGGGAAGCTGTCCTGTGCCTATCATAGACTTTCTCGCAACCAAAAAAGGCGGAAATAGTTCAGTATAGCCATGCTTTTCAATGTGAAGGTCAAGCATAAAGTTAATCAAAGCTCTCTCAAGTCTTGCACCAAGTCCTCTATAGAAAGTAAAACGGCTCCCTGACACTTTTGAAGCTCTTTCAAAATCTAAAATTCCAAGATTTACACCAATTTCCCAATGAGGCTTTATTATAAAATCAGGTTCTCTTACCTCACCCCAGCGCCTTACTTCAACATTTTCTGTATCGTCTTTACCAACTGGCACAGACTCATGAGGTATGTTTGGAATGGTGAGCAAAATCTTTTCTATCTCATCTTCAACATCTTTAACCTTGCTATCTAATTCTTTAATCTTATCAGACAGCTCTTTTAGCTCATTCATAAGACCTGTTACATCTTTACCTTCCTTTTTAAGCTTTGGAACCTCTTTAGATTTTTGATTCTGCAGAGCTTTCAGGCTTTCAACCTCAGCCAAAAGCTTTCTTCTTTTTTCATCAAGCTCTAAAATAGGCGCAATTGAAATGTCTTTGTTTCTTTTAGAAAGCCCTTCCTGGACCTTTTCCGGGTTTGCCCTTATATATTTTAAATCAAGCATTACACTCGCCTCTCCTTTGTGCTTGTAATTTTTAGGTAACGAAAATTGACAAACTGTATACATTTAATCTTATCAGTATTTTCAGAGGTTGTAAATATTTTTTGTACTTTTTCTCAAGCTACCCTGATTTTTGTCTTTAAGCCCCTTTACAATGGCCTAAAAATGTTGTATTATATTGTTTGCAAAAATTATTGTGCGCCCGTAGCTCAGTAGGATAGAGCAATGGTTTCCTAAACCATGTGCCGGAGGTTCGAGTCCTCTCGGGCGCACCAGAAAATTAACTCTTCTGTATTTCAAATCTAATACTTACCAAATCAACTACAAATTTTTGATTAAATATGAAATTCTGAATTTTCTTTCAATAGGAAATAATAACAAAAATTACTGTCAGGTTCGACGAACCTCAAAAATAAAACCATCTTCGTATTTATCATTCAAAAACACTTCCATTTCATAGGGACCATAATCTGGTAATAGTAAATTATCAAGACCTATAATATGTATTGTCTCACCTGTTGGACTTAATAAAAAGCCAGGGTGTTTTAAATTTAAGAGTGGTTCTCTGCCGTCAGGTCGCATTAGTTTTAATTCAATTTTTACATTTTCATTGGGTTCACCTATCACCTGAAACACAAAGGCACATCTTGTATGTTGAACAGGCACATGTTGAGTTAAAATATATTTAAAAATTCCTATCAGGCAAACTTTATTTTCCTGATCAAAAAAAGCATAATCACAAAAATGTCCCCAACCAACTTTTGCCATATTAAAAATCCCTCCAATTCTTATTCAATTCGAAAAATACTATAAATTCAACAAATACCCATTTTTCTTCAGCCAATCCTCATGTTTTTTATAATCAGGCATGAGCAGTTTTACCTTTGTCCAAAAATTTTTCCCATGATTTTTCTCTTCTAAGTGAACAAGCTCATGAACAACAACATAGTCTATTACTTGCAGCGGTGCCATAATGAGCCGCCAGGAAAAGTTTAAGTTGCCTTTTGCAGAGCAAGAACCCCATCTTCTCTGCGCATTTGTTATATTTACCTTGTTGTATTTAAAACCTCTTTTTTGAGCCCACCAGTTTACTCTCTCAAGAATCTTCTCATAGGCAGCTTTTTTGTACCAATCTATAAATACATTTTTTGCATCTTTTAAAGCACTTCTTGACAGATAAAACCCATTTTCAAATTTGAGTGGAACATCCTGGTCTTCTACTATGTGCAGTTTATAATATCTGCCAAGGTATAAAAATCCTTCTCCGCTGACAAATTCTTTTGGCAAGGCTTTGGGATCTCTTGCTTCTATCTCTTTCTTTCTCTTTTCGATCCACTTTTTATGTTTCTGAACAATATCCCATATTGTTTTTTCATCCACATTGATCGGAGCTTTGACTATGAGTGTGTTATTTTCTGTTATTTGCAAAGCTATAGTTTTTCTATTTGAGCGTATGATTTTTTCAATTTTAATATCTAACATAATATCACTTCCTAAAATGATGATAAGCAAGTTCTAAAAGTCTTTGAGCTATTTCATTTCTCTTGTTGAATATATTTTGACCGGAAGAATTAGAGATATATACTGCAGTTTCAGTTTTAACTCCATCATGGTTGTTTTCATACATAGCAGGTGATATTTTTTCAAGCAAGTGCGAAATTATATAGGATTTTAACTTTCTTTGTTTTGTTGCACTTTCCCAAAAATCAACTGCTTTAACTTCTCTGCTTATTAATTCTACCAAATCTCTTGTTGTGCTAACAAGAAAATCTATTTCGTTATCAGAAAGTTCACTTACAAGCTTTTTCCCAAATATTTGATCTTTTAGTAACCCAAAAAATGGCATTTCTTTCTTAGGATCAAACCCATAAGTCTGTTCTGCTTCTCTTCCCTTCTTCAACTCTTCTCTTAATTTTTCTAATTCTATACATTGAGCATCCCAATTTTCTTTGTATTCTTGAAGTAACCTCTTTAGTCTATCTGAAAACCTCTCATAAAGTTCTGGATCTTCTTCCCAATGTTCATCAATATACTCAATTATCGCATGTTGAAGTTCTTGAGCTTTTGCCTTGCTTGATTTTTTGTGAAGTTTTTCGAGAAATTTGTCTTCAAAAAGTGGAGTAGGTGGTATTTTGGGATCTATTCCCCGAGAGATCAGATATTCTTCTAAAATTCCTCTTATCTTATTACTTGCATCTTTTATACTCAGCTTGTTATCTCTGTATCTGTTTCGAGCAGATTCTTTTATAAAGGCAAGAATTTTCAAGTCAGTAAGGTATTTTAGTGCTGCAGGGTCAGGAAGAACCTCGTCCATACAACGGTTAAACCATCTTACAAGAGCTATAAATTCATTTCTGACCTGCTCATCAACAAGAATGTCAATGCATTCATCTACATTCTGGCGCCAGTTCTTGATGCCATATTTTTCGAAAAACTCTTCAATAAGATTGTGAACATACTTTAGCTCATCAATGCTCTTTGCTTTGTTCTTTACAACCTCTGAAATTTCCTCAATATCTTCATCTGCGTAAATAGCCAGTGCTTCTCTTAAATGTTTCAAAACACCTACATAATCTACAACAAAACCACAAGACTTATTTTTGTATACTCTATTCACCCTTGCAACAGCTTGCAGCAAGTTATGTCCTTTAATCACATTATCAAGATACATAACCTGCTCTACAGGTGCATCAAAACCAGTTATTAGCATATTTTGAACAACTAAAATACCAACATTGCCATTGATACCATTTTCATCTACTTTGTCAAATGGGAGTTTAAAACTTTTGATTATCCTTTCGTGAACATTTGGGTCAGTATAAGGATAATACTCAGGTGGATCATTCTGAGCTCCTGAAATAACCACACCAACCTCTAACTTTTTCAATGTTTCTAAATCTATTTTTGAATTATTTTCTTTTTCCAATTCAGAAATCTTTTCTTTGAGAGCCTCTTCAAGTGCTTTTTTATATCTTATTGCAGCAAGACGAGATACTGTAACAACTTGAGCTTTAAATCCATTTGGAAATATATGAGTTATATAGTGCTCTATCATATCTCTTGCTTTGTCACGGATAACTTCTTCAGCTTCAAGATATGCTCTCCATGTAAATCTTCCCATTATCATTCTTTTTGTATCTTTATCAGCGTCTTTGAAAACATCTTCAAACTTTGCATTTGCTGCCTCTTCGTCTGAAAGCTCTGCGCTATGTACTCTTCCTTCATATACAATCTCAACAGTCACACCATCTTCAACCGCCTGCTTTATGCTATACTTGTCGATGTAGTCGCCAAACGTCATCTCTGTCTTTTCTATAGGTGTACCTGTAAATGCTATTTTCGTTGCATTTGGAAGAGCTTTTCTTAAATTTGCACCCAGCAGCTTGTATTGGGTTCTGTGTGCTTCATCTATCATTATTAGAATATTAGGTGATGTATTGAGGACAGGAAATTCTCCTTTTAATTCCTTCTCTTGAAATTTATAAACCATAGCCATAACAAGTTCGGGTGTGTCAGTTTTTAAAAGTTCTTTAAGCTCTTGTATGCTTCTTGCTAACTTAACTGTAAATCCAACACTTCTTGATGTTTCATTTAACTGTTTTTCAAGGTCCTTTCTATCTGTGACAAAAACAACTTTGTAGTTTCCAAACTCAGGATTGTGATAAAGCTCTCGAACCATAAACATCATTGTCAAAGATTTACCGGAACCTTGAGTATGCCAAACAATTCCTCCTCTTTCGTTTGGTGTTTTGCCTTCTTTTAATCTTTTTATCATCTTCTTTACTGCTCTAAATTGCTGGTATCTTGCAACAACCTTAATCATTTTGCTCTTTGGATCTTCTTTAAAGATGGTAAATGTGTGAAGCAAATCAAGAATGTTTTCTTTTGAAAGCATACCATGAATCAAAACCTGCTGACTTGTTACATTTCCATCTGGATTTACATCTGACAGTGAAAAAGGATAAGGGTCTTTCCACTCAACAAAGTGCTCGTAGTCTGAGGTTATTGTACCATACTTCGCAACCTGGTTAGAGGTAGCTACTACAAATAGGTTGTACCAGAAAAGCTTTTCATTTCCCTCACTTGCGCCACGTCTGTTACAATAGCGCATAAGCTGAGTAATTGCTTCAGAAATTGGGTCAGCAATTGCTGGAGATTTGCATTCAACCACCACAAGAGGCAAACCATTTACAAAAAGAACTATATCGGGAACAATATGTTTTTCAGTCCCCGTTATATTCACTTTAAACTGTGATATAGCAATGAATGAATTATTGTCCGGATTTTTAAAATCAATAAACTTAACAGTTGGGCTTTTTTCTCCTGTTTTTCTATTTTCAGAAACTGAGGTGTTCTCTAAAAGCAAGTCGTGGATTTCTTTATTTGCCTCTAAAAGAGAGTTTGACTGTGGTGTTGTAATTTTTCGAACAACTTCACTTATTTGGTCATCTTCTATCCATGGGTTTATTCTCTTTAAAAACTCCCTTAAAACTCCCTCAAGGATTACTTCTCTAAAACTTTCTCTGAATTTTTGGCTTTTACCATATTCAGGTTCTAATGAAGAAGTGAACGATATTATTTCTTTTGTATCTTCAGGGTTATCTTTGTTTTGTCTGTAAATCTTCCATCCAAGCCTTTGAAGGTGAAAGAGGAATGGATTTTCAACATAATGTTCCTCATCCAATTTAGTTATCATCTTTACCTTCCTCCTCAATAAGAAGATGGTTTACCCTGACTTTGCCTGTTAGCAAATCCTCCATTAAGCCTTTTTTTATTCTTTCAAGTTTTTCTTTATAGGCTTGTTCTTTTTCTATGACTTCATCTATTTGGAATAAAATTGTGGCAATACGCTCTTGTTCGGGAATGAGGGGGAGGGGGATTATAGCACCAGTAATAGTTTCTTTAGTCAATCCAAAACGTGTTATTCCATTAGCTCTTTGTTGAAAATATATATTAACATTTCTAAAACTCAAGACTTTCGATAAAAACAAACCATTAATATTGTTTAGGGGTTTAATTAGAGCTAAATGGTAGCCACAAATTAAATTTTCAATTTCATCTCTAACATAAGCTGGTTTTGCAATATCGTTATATTCTTCTGAATCTTTTGTTATAATAACGTCTCCTTTTGAAATTTTGAATTTCTTAATTTCGTTATTAGTTGCAGAAGCATGCATAAAATTCATTCCTTTGATTATATAATCATTTTGGTAGACTTCTAAATAATTACATAGTTGTATAATTTTTCCCTTTAAATCAGTTTTTTTATCTACATTACTTAACCTGATATCCGCAACATCTTTTAATTTTACAACTTTCCACTCTTCCGGGATTCTCCCCAGCAGCGAATCCTTAAATTTGTGAGTTTTTTCATTTCTTATCTGCCAGTTTTCATCTATGCCTTTGGTGAGTAAATCCTGCATCAAGCCCTGTTTTATGCGTTTGTATTTTTCTATAATGGCATCAGTTTTTTCAATTGCATTATCAATTGTCTCAAGTATTTCAGCGATTTTGCGTTGTTCGGAAACAGGAGGAACAAGAACTTTAAAATTGAAAATCTGAGATTTAGTAATTGCTTGAAAAGTTGAACCCTCCCCTATTGCTTCAACATCAGATTTTTGGAAAGCCATTAGATAATATAAGAAAAGAGCTATAATTCCTTTTTTTGCCCTTAATGAAGCCAATCCTCTCCCGATGCAGTAAGTCTTATCAGCAATATTAACATCACCTACTGGAGCTCTGACTGAAATCAATATAGAATTCTCAAAAGCTATTTTTAAAGGTTTTGTGGTATACTTGACATTTACAGGATGATTGCTTCCAAATTCTTGTTTGCCTTGCAAAAAAGGCATTCCCTTTCCTTCCATATTGTATGATTCACTTGGTGGAGATTGTCCCATAGTTATTTCACATATTTCTCCTAACTTTACAACACCCCAATTTTTAGGAATACATTTTGTTTTATCCATTCTTAATTCTTCCTGTTGTTTAAGCATTAGTGCCACTCCTCGATATGGTTTTGCATTTTCATTAAACATTTTTTCTACATAAGCATTATACAATCGCCACAATCGCCAACTAAATGCCAACAAATCGCCAATTTATTTAAGAATGTAATGAGTATTCCTTCCTTTCCCAACAGGCAACAGCAATCCTTTTTCAACTAAAACGTTTATATCCTTTCTTGTACCCTCATCAGAAAGCCCTGTCAGTTCCCGATATTCTCTGTTGGTAATCTTCCCTTTCTCCTTTACATACATAACTGCCTTTATCTGCCTTTCACTTAACCCAAGCTTGGCTAAATACTCTTCTGTGTATATGTCTTTATAAAATTCGACCACAAAACCGCCTTCTTCTTTAAACTCAGGTTCTGGCAGTCCTGCTTCCCTGCAAAGTTCAACCATTCTTTTTGTACCGCTTCCCCATTTTTCAATCAATCCTGCAAGGAAAAATACATTAGCAATATGCCTGTTGCGTGGTATTGATCCATGATCTTGTTTTAGCATCTCAATTGTTATTTCTTCTGGCAGTTTACCCGGATTGAAAAACCAAATTTTATTATCATAAATCTTTATTTGAATGTCCGCAAGGCTTAAATAATCCCTATGAATTAATGCATTTATTACTGCCTCTCTTATAGCTTCAAGAGGATAATCCCATATATCTTCTCTTTCTATCCCTTTTATTTCAAATCGAACATTCAAATGTTTTTTAATAGCTTCCATTAATCCATCAAGCTGTTTGAAAAGATTTCCACTAACATCAATGGTATCAAGTATGATGGTTGGAGTTTTAAATCTTCCAACACGGGCACCTGCACCGTGGATATACTTTTGAGGTTTTTTACCAAAAAGCAACAATCCTGCATTTGTAAGTTTATCCTCTTTTACAAGTTCAAGGTTTTTGAGAATCTTTTCGATGGAATCTTCTTCGGATATTTCGGGCAATCTCTTCTTTGCCATCCTTTTAAATCTTTCTATTGTTTCGGTGTCTACTTCGTCAACGCCTGCCTCAGAAGGTAATGAATCCCACGAAATTCGTTGTTTTTTTAACATAAATCTCACAAGTTCATTTCCGCTAAGTTGCTGAATGGTCGAACCTGTCCGAATGTAAAACTTGCCATCATATGAGTTCGGCACTTCTGACTTTTCCACTTTTATTTTTATTACCTCCTGCCCTTTTACCATTTCAACATCAACATCTGCAATAACTCCAAGTTTGCTTAAAATTTTATTTGGTATGTCTTCAAGGAGTTTATCTATATTGGTTATTCCAATAGGATTACCTTTATCATCTACACCTATGTATATTATTCCACCTTCTGAATTAGCAAATGCGCAGATTGTTTTAAGATGCTCGTCGTTCCAATGTGCTTTAAATTCCACTTGTTTAGACTCTCTCATAGTATCCAAGTTCCTCCAAAAATTTATTTAACCTACTGACCTCCTGCTCTCGTTCCTTTAAAAGATGTTCAAGAGACACATGATACTTATCCCAAAGATTTTCAAAAATCTTTATCAGTTCTTTCTTCTCTCCATTTAAGTACTTTTCAAGTTGATTGCTAATTAATTCAAAGAACTTTTCGATTAATAGCTCCTTCGCTTCTTCTTTGGTAATTGACTCAATCTTTTCATCAATCTTACTTTCAAGTTCCTTTTGCTTTCTGCCTATCTCACTTCTTACCTTTTTAATTTCCTTTTCTTTTTGAACAATATTTTCTAACAGGGAGTTAAAATAAAATTGTGTCCACTGTATAATTAGTATTGAAATAATCATCAAAGGGGGTCACTGAGAATGAATAAAAACGAAATTTACGAAACTGCTAAAAACATGGCTGTAGAGCAAGTATT
>Ga0207432_10009_pt1 | contig 127638 bp, 137 predicted proteins | sample YelNatsi2bottle7_FD_187543 | JGI IMG/M metagenome (GOLD analysis project Ga0207432, IMG submission 187543) | Hot spring thermophilic microbial communities from Obsidian Pool, Yellowstone National Park, USA - site 2 bottle 7 (SPAdes) (version 2) | ecosystem: Environmental > Aquatic > Thermal... | reverse complement strand
TAAAGCCGGTTCAAAGAAAAAAGGAGCCGGATGCCGCATAAAATAAGCAATTATGACTATAAAAAGCAATAAAAAGAATATCAAAAGAAGCCACAAAACAGTGGTTTAGTTTAGTATTGCCTTTTTTGGTTAGAAAAATATGGAAATAAAAAACAGGTTGCATCTTGGCTTCAAAAAATTCTTTTTGTTATTTCAATAGAGGGAAAATATTGCAATAAATAAGTGATAAAAATTAAAAAAATGCTACAAAGCAAAAAGCTCATGAGTAAAAAAATATTGACATTTCAATTATCTACTATTATAATCAAAAATAACATAATTTTAAATAACAGAAAGCGATGATGAGGAAAATTAAAGGATTAACCTTTAAGAGAGCCGGTGGTTGGTGCGAACCGGTAGGTGTCCTTTATTTCCGCCTCTGAGTGCCGGTGAGGAGCCGGACGGTGAATCCGTTACCTAAAATGAGAGTGCTTAAATTTTTTTAAAATAGGGTGGCACCGCGGTGGAAAAAACCGCCCCTTTAAAGGGGCGGTTTTTTATATCCCTACAATTTAGAGAGATAAAAGATTAATAATGTAATATATTAATTCTACAATTAGTTAATAATATAAAAATTTAATACGTAAAAAATAAGACAATAATTTTTTAGGAGGGGTTTTATATGAATAAAGCGAGGCTTAGGGTTCCTGGACCAACCGAGGTACCAGAAAGAGTGCTAAGTAAAATGGCTTTTCCAATGATCAATCACAGGGGAGATGAATTTAGGAACCTTTATTTAAAAGTTTGTAGTGAAATAAAATATGTATTTCAGACTGAAAACGATGTCCTTATATTTCCTTCAGCAGGAACAGGGGTAATGGAGGCAGCAATTTCTAATTTCTTTTCCCCGGGAGACATTGTTGTATCCTTTCAATGCGGCGTTTTTGGCGAAAGGTTTGCTGAGATTGCAAAGGCTTACGGTGCAAATGTCGAAGTAATAAAAGCTGAATACGGAATGCCGATAACAAAAGAAATGGTAAGGGATAGGATAAAAAAAGATAAAAATTATGAAATAAAAGGTATTCTCTTTACTCAAAATGAAACATCCACAGGGGTATTAAATGATATAAAAGCACTAAAAGAAGCAGTAGGAGATCATCCAGCACTAATCATTGTAGATGCAATAAGCTCACTTGGGGCTGTAGAATTGAAAACTGATGAATGGGGAATAGATGTGGTGGTTTCCTCTTCACAAAAGGCTTTCATGCTGCCGCCGGGACTTGGCTTTATTAGCATAAGTGAAAAAGCTTGGAAAGCATACGAATATTCCAAAATGCCAAAATACTATTTCGATATAAAAAAAGCAAAAAATACTTTACAAAAAGGTGAAACACCTTATACCCCTTTTGTATCATTGATATATGCTCTTGAAGAATCCTTAAAAATAATCAAAGAAGAAGGTTTAGAAAATATTATAAGAAAACACAAAAAAATATCTGAGGCTTTACGAGCGGGAATAAAAGCAATAAAATTAAAGCCCTTTGTAAAAGACGATTATGCCTCACCTACTGTAACGGCAGTTGAAATTCCTGAAGAATATAAAGATTTAACAAAGACGCTGAAAAACAAATTTAATATAACCGTAGCCGGGGGGCAGGGTAGCCTAAAAGGCAAAATTATGAGGATAGGGCATTTAGGGTATGTAGACTTTTTAGATATTATTGCCGTTATTTCAGCTTTAGAAATGGCTATAGGGGACGAAAAGCTTTTTGGTAAAGGTATTAAAGCAGCAGAAAAAAAATACTTAGAGGGAGGAATATAAAATGAATAAAATGAAGGTATTAATTGCTGATAAACTTTCGGAAGAAGGAATGGAATTAATTAAAAGAGAATTTGAAGTGGAAGTTAAGACAGGGCTTAGTGAAGATGAATTAGTAAATATAATAAAAGATTACGATGCATTAATTGTAAGAAGTGCTACAAAGGTTACGAGGCGAATTATTGAAAACAGTAGGTTAAAGGTAATAGGAAGAGCTGGAGTAGGAGTAGATAATATTGATGTTGAAGCTGCAACTGAAAGGGGTATCCTTGTAGTAAATGCACCTTGCAGTAATACAATTGCGGCTTGCGAATTAACTTTAGGGCTTATGTTTTCTCTTGTAAGAAACATTCCACAGGCCAACCAAAGCATAAAAGAAGGAAAATGGGAAAAAAATAAATTTTTAGGTACTGAGCTTTATAGAAAAACCTTGGGCGTTATAGGGCTTGGGAGAATAGGTAGAGAGGTTGCAATAAGGGCAAAAGGTCTTGGCATGAATGTTATAGGTTATGACCCTTATATTTCAAAAACTACTGCTGCACAGTATAAAATAAGGATGACTAATTTTGAAGAGCTATTGAAAACTTCAGATATAATTACAGTCCATACCCCCCTTACAAGAGATACGTATCACTTAATAGGGTATAAAGAATTTGAAATGATGAAAAAAGGTGTTTATATTATAAATTGCGCCCGAGGAGGAATAATTGACGAAAAGGCTTTATATGATAATCTAAAAAGTCAAAAGGTTGCCGGCTGTGCCTTGGATGTATTTGAAAAGGAGCCTCCCGAAAATAATCCTTTGCTGCAACTTCCCAATGTAATAGCTACACCTCATATCGGTGCTTCTACAAAAGAAGCTCAAAAGATGGTTTCCATAGAGATAGCTGAGGAGGTTATTAATGCATTAAAAGGTGAACCTGTAAGAAGTTGTGTAAATGCCTTGACAAATACTTTTCAAAAGGAATATACTATCTAAGGAAAAATTTTTCGGGAGGGTCATTATTGTCAAATATAAAAGAAGGAAATAGAAAAAAGGACTTGACCGAGGAAGAAAAAAGGAAGAAAATCAAAGAATTAGAAAACAAGTTAAGGGATAAAGAATTAAAAATGACTCCGCAAAGGAGAGCAACTTTAAGTGTTTTTTTAGAAAATCCTTCAAAACATATGAGTACAGAGGAAATTTATTCTCTTGTTAAAGAGAAATTTCCTGATATTGGCCTTGCTACGGTTTACAGAACCCTTCAGCTATTTGATGAAAACGATATAATTAAAAAACTTAATTTTGGAGACGGTTGTTTTCGCTATGAATTAAGTCAGGAAGAAGATAAACATTCCCATCATCATCTTTTATGTTTAAAATGCGGTAGGGTATTTGAATTTGATGAGGACTTGCTTGATAATTTAGAAAAAGAGATAGAAAAAAGAAATGATTTTGAAATTGTAGACCATATGGTAAAATTCGTAGGATACTGCAGTGAATGCAAATCTAAAGATAAATAATAAAGCTGTTGACACCTTTTTAAAAAGGTTGCCAACAGCTTTATTTATTTTTTTTAAGATTTAAGGTCCTTTTTTAAAAACAATTTACTGATTTCTGCAGCTGCAAAGGGGATTAAGCCAAAAGCTATTATAAAAAGCCAATCATTGATGGACAATGAAACAGTATCAAAAATTTTTCTGAAAGACGGTATATACAAAACTACCAGAAGCAGTATAAATGATATAGTTGTACCCAAAAGCATGTAAGAGTTTGAGAAAAATCCTATTTTGAAGATGGATTCCGTTTCGGAGCGGGAAGTGTAAGCCCTTAGAAGTTCTCCGACTATCAGTGTTACGAAAGCAAAAGTACGAGCCTTTTCCAACGGAAAGTTTGCGCTTAATGCGTAGTAAAATGCTCCAAGTATAGCAATTGTCATAAAAATGCTTTGGACCGCAATCTGTATTTTCATTTTTCTATCCAGAATAGGTTCTTCTGGTTTTCTTGGAGGTATTTCCATTATGTATTTTTCTTTTTGCTCCATGCCTAAAGCAAGGGCAGGGAAGGCATCAGTTAAGAGATTTAACCATAAAAGCTGTATCGGTTTTAGAGGTATAGGAAGACCCAATAGCATTGCCAGAAATATTATAAGTATTTCGGCTATATTGCAGGATAGGAGGAAAAAGATGAATTTCCTTATATTCGAATAAATGGTTCTACCTTCTTCAACTGCTGCAACAATGCTCGCAAAGTTATCATCTGTTAAAATCATATCTGCTGTTTCTTTTGCTACATCAGTGCCTGTAATTCCCATTGCAATACCGATATCGGCTTTCTTTAAAGCAGGAGCATCGTTAACTCCATCTCCTGTCATTGCGACTATATGATTGTTTTTCTTAATTGCCTCAACTATTTTTAATTTATGGATAGGAGAAACCCTTGCGTAAACACTAACATCCTTAGAAAGGGAAGCCAATTCTTCGTCACTTAAATTATCAAGTTCTGCGCCGGTTAGGACCTTTGATTTATCTTCAATTAACCCTAATTCTTTTGCAATGGCTACAGCGGTATTTTTGTAATCACCTGTAATCATAACAGGTTTAATACCGGCTTTTTTGCATATCTTAATTGCTTCAATTGATTCAGGGCGGGGTGGGTCTATCATGCCGATCAGCCCAACAAAAACTAAATTATTTTCTATATTCTCATAAGAAACATCTATGGGCATATTATCAAAGGGCCTATAAGCGAAAGCAAGCACTCTTAAAGCATTTGAAGATAGTTCTTCGTTAACTTTTAATATTTCTTCCCTGTCTTTTGAGGACATAGGATAAGCATTACCATCTCTATAAATCTGGGTTGAAAGGTTAAGTATTATATCAGGAGCTCCCTTTACGAAAGCAATTGTACCTTCAGGTGTAATGTGAAAAGTTGTCATTCGTTTTCTATCGGAATCGAAAGGGATTTCTCCAATTCTCGGCATAAATTTTTCTAATTCTTTTTTATCTAAATTTGCTTTTGCTGCGGCTACTACTAAGGCACCTTCAGTAGGATCTCCTACAATTCTGTAAGTTTTTTCACACTCATGTTCTAAACCACTTTCTTCTAGAGAAGAGTCATTGCACAAAGCGCCTATTTTTAAAAGCAAAGAAAGGTCTGAATCTGTTAGGGGATTAATTTTTTGATTATTGTAAGTAAAATCCCCTACTGGTTTATATCCTTCACCAGAAATGGTGTAAAGTTTGCTGTTAGCAAAAGCTTTTACTGCTGTCATCTGATTTTGTGTAAGAGTACCTGTTTTATCAGAACAAATTACTGTGGTGCTGCCCAAGGTTTCTACTGCATGGAGTTTTTTAATCAGGGCATTTCTTTTTACCATCCTTTGCATTCCTAACGCCAAAACTATAGTAACGATTGCGGGTAATCCTTCAGGTATAGCAGCTACAGCAAGGCTCACTGATGTCATGAACATTTCTAAAAAATTTACTTCTCTAAAAATCCCAAGCAAAAATACCACACCACATATTGTTAAGCTTACAATCCCTAAAACTCTGCCCAGTTCCTGCAGCTTTTTTTGAAGGGGTGTTTCTTCTTCTTCATAAGATTCAAGCATTTTTGCGATTATACCGATTTCTGTATGCATACCTGTTGAAACCACAACACCTTTACCTCTACCGTAAGTTACTATCGTACCCATAAAAGCAGTATTTTTTCTATCTCCCAAGGGAATTTCTTCATTAAATACAATGTTTGCGTTTTTCTCAACTGGAACCGATTCACCGGTTAAAGCAGCTTCATCTATTTTTAAATTTAAACTTTCTATGAGCCTTAAGTCAGCAGGTACAAAATTTCCTGCTTCTAATAAAACTATATCTCCAGGTACCAATTCCTTAGCAGGAATTGTTTTTACTATGCCGTCCCTAATGACTTTTGCTTCAGGTGCTGCCATTTTTTTAAGTGCTTCCATTGCTTTGCCTGCTTTATATTCTTGTAATACTCCGAGGATTGCATTTAATACTACTATTAAAATAATTACTACAGAATCGGTGATTTCGCCTAAGAAAATAGATATAATGCTTGCAGCAATAAGTATAAGCACAAGAAAATCTTTAAATTGCGAAAGGAGCATTTCAAAGATAGAGGGTACTTTTTTCTCAACCAATTCATTGTACCCATACTTTTCTAATCTTTTCGTTGCTTCTTGGGTTGATAAACCTTTTTCAATGTGGGTGTCTAAAATTTTGGGAACCTCCTCGTGATGTACAGTATACCACTTTTTTACTTCCAAAAAAATCCCTCCTTTAATACTTATTATTTTTAGAAAAAAGTCAATAAATTATTTTAAAGTATAAATAAAATAAGAAAAGTTTACATAGGCAAAAGGGGAAAATAAAAAGACCTTCGACACAGCTTTCATGCTGTGCCGAAGGTCTTGCCATCCTCTGAAAGGATGATAAAGCCAGGCAGGAATATCTGCCGTGATGGTGACTTTACCTCTTGGCTACTCCCCTTCGCCACGTTAGTAATTATACCAAAACTATTATTGATTGTAAAGAATATATATATTTGACTAAAAACACTGTATAATATAAACTGGAAAAGGGGGATTTTCATTGCAGTACATATTTTTGAGCCTTATTTTTGGTATAGCCATAGGGTATTATGGAAAAATTACCATTAACCAGAAGTTAATTGATAGAATTATAAATATAAATCTTTTTGTACTTTTATTTTTGATGGGCTTCAAACTTGGAGCTAATGAAAGATTGTTGAAAAGTTTAAAATTCATTGGATTTAAGGCAATTGTACTTTGTATTTTTTCTATCTTGGGAAGCATTGTTTTATTGAAAGGAGTAGAGGAAAAACTTTATGAGCAGAATGATAATGATAGCAGTAGTATCCGGGATAATTAGCGGCTTATTATTTAATAAATTTATATTTTTTACTAATTTAGACCTTATAATAACCCTTTTGCTCTTGATTCTTATCTTCTTTGTCGGTTATGATTTATCTAAAAAAAAGGATATAATATTCAAAATAAAGGAAAAGGGCTTAAATCTCCTTATTATACCTTTTGTAATAGGTATAGGAAGCATTATAGGAGCAAGTATTGGCGGTATTTTTTTAAAAATGCCTATAAGTGAAGCAGCTGCAGTAGGTGCTGGGTGCGGTTGGTACAGCATGTCGGGTGTTTTGTTATCTCAAATCAAAGGTTCTGAACTTGGAACAATTGCATTTTTGGCTAATGTTTTAAGGGAGTTAACAGCCTTTTTATTTCTTCCTTATTTTAAGAAAATAAGTAAACTTGCTCCGATAGGTGTTTGCGGTGCGACAGCTATGGATACTACACTCCCATTAATATCAAGGGTATTGGGATTGGACTATACAGTTATAGCTTTAATTTCAGGTTTCATTTTAACAATGATTGTTCCCGTGGTTTTGCCTGTTGTTGTAAAATTTCCTTTTTAATGATGAGCAGAAATAAGTATTGAGCAGGGAGGAAAAGTGATGAAAAAAATAGAATACATAATAAAAGCAGCTATTATAGGGGCTATTTATGCATCCCTTACTTATCTTTTAAAGCCTATAAGTTATGGACCTATTCAGGTAAGGGTTTCTGAAGCATTGACATTGATTCCCCTTATTGATTCTTCATCGGTATTAGGGCTTTTTGCAGGCTGTATGATTGCAAACATTTTAGGAGGGCTTGGTCCTTGGGATATTTACGGAGGGAGCCTTATTACCCTGATTGCAGCATACTTGACCAGCAGAATGCCTAATGAGTATTTAGGGGCTTTATGGCCTATAATATTAAACGCCTTTGGAGTATCCTATTACCTTTCATTCTTATATCACATGCCCTATTGGATTACGGTATTATATATTGCGGTAGGTGAAGCAATAGCTGTAATATTTTTAGGTATTCCATTGATTAGGTTTATAAAAAAATCCGGCTTAATCAAATATTTTAAGAAGTAATCAAATATTTTAAGAAGTGAGGGACAGCTTTTGAATACAAAGGCAGCCTTTGAGAAGTTTAAAGACAGTTTATTACTAAAGAATAAAAATTTAGTTTATTTTACTGTTTTTTTTATATTATTTTTGATTATTACTTTTGCATCTTTATACGTTAATATTAATTTAAATCCCGTTTCTGACGAACAAATTCAAGTGGATTTTGAAGTAGAAGAGGGTAAAAATGCAAAGCAAATAGCTGATACTTTAAAAGAAAAGAATCTTATAAGGAATTCTTCAATATTTTATTTATATGCCAAATTAAAAGGTTACGATACAAAAATTAAAGCTGGAGATTATATTTTAAGTCCTTCGATGTCATCAAAGGTAATACTTTTAAAATTAGTCAAGGGCGAAACCTTTTTAGAAAAAGTGACAATCCCTGAAGGATCTAACTTAAAAGAAATTGCTAAGATATTTGAAGAAAAAAGGCTGGTAAAAAAAGACGAGTTTTTAAGGGAAGCAGTATCAAAAAATTTTAAAGATAAGTTTGATTTTCTAAAAATCCTACCTGATGATGCTACATTAGAAGGTTTCTTATTTCCAGATACATATTTTTTTCCAAAAAATAAACCCGCAAGGTATTATATAGAAAAACTCATTAAACGTTTTGAAGAGGTATATTTTGGCATACCTGATGTAAAATTATTGGAGGAAAAATTGAATTTAAATACTTTACAGGTGGTTACATTGGCTTCTATTATCGAAGAAGAAGCAAAAATTGATAAAGAAAAGCCAATAATTTCAGCTGTTTTTCATAATAGGATAATAAAAAATATTCCTTTGCAATCCTGCGCCACTGTTGAATATATATTGGACGAACATAGGGAAAAATTAACATTGGAAGATTTAAAAAAAGATTCGCCTTACAATACTTATCTTAACAGAGGGCTTCCGCCAGGGCCTATATCATCACCGGGATATAAAGCTATTATCGCTGCATTAAAGCCTGACAAAAACGATTATTTATACTTTGTATCGAACGGAGACGGCTCGCATACTTTTAGTGTAACCTATCAGGAACATTTGAAAGCAAAAAATCAGCAAGATAGGAATAGTAATACCGAAAAATAAAAATTATAAAACTGGAGGATATTCAAATGAAAAAACCTGAACTATTAGCTCCTGCAGGAAATTTAGAAAAATTAAAATACGCAATAGTTTATGGAGCAGATGCGGTTTATGTGGGCGGAAAGGATTTTAGCCTGAGGGCAAAAGCGGATAATTTTTCCTTAGAAGAACTTGAAGAAGGAATAAATTTTGCTCATGAAAGAGGTAAAAAGGTATATGTAGCAATAAATATATTTCCCCACAATGAAGACCTTGAGGCTATGCCATCTTTTATTAAAAGAGTAGCACTAATGGGGGCTGATGCTTTTATCTTGTCAGATCCCGGAGTTTTTACCCTTGTGAAAGAACTCGTGCCTCATATAAAAATACACCTCAGCACACAGGCAAATTCTATAAACTGGAGAAGCTGTATTTTTTGGCATAATATAGGTGTTAACAGGATCATTCTTGCGAGGGAACTCAGCTTAAAAGAAATAAAAGAGATTAGAGAAAAGGTCCCTGAAACCTTAGAATTGGAAGTTTTTGTACACGGTTCTATGTGTATATCCTATTCAGGCAGGTGTCTTTTGAGCAATTACCTCACTTTTCGCGATGCTAACAGAGGGGAATGCGCCCATCCTTGCAGATATAAATACTACTTGGTTGAAGAAAAAAGGCCTGGCCAATATTTCCCGGTGTTTGAAGATGAAAGGGGCACTTATATTTTCAATTCAAAGGATTTGTGCATGCTTGATAAACTACCTTTACTTCTTGAAACGGGAATAAACAGCTTAAAAATAGAAGGTAGGATGAAGAGCCTACACTATGTAGCTCAGGTAACAAAGCTTTACAGAGAAGCTATTGACATTGCAGTAGAAAATCCTGATGGATTTGTTTTCAAAGAAGAATGGAAGCAAGAACTTTTAAAAATAACCCATAGGGAGTACACTCATGCTTTTTATTTTGGCAAACCCGATGTAAATGCTCAAATTTATACATCAAGCACCTATTCTAAAGAATATGAATTTGTTGGAGTTGTAAAAGAGTACAATAAAGATACAAAAAAGGCTTTTATAGAACAAAGGAATCCTGTAAAGGTGGGAGATAAAATAGAGATTTTAAGCCCTGACAAGAAAAGCTTTAGTTTTGTGATAAATAAAATGTGGGATATGGAAGGCAATGAAATCGATAAAGCGCCTCATCCAAAGCAAATTTTCCAGATTGAAGTAGATATTCCGCTGAAGCCATACGATATATTAAGAAAACCAGCTGAATAATTTGTTAAAAAGAGGGAAAACCTACCTTTTGGTGATGATTTATGGAAAAGGGTAGGTTTTATTTTTTACACCGAGTGTTTTTGGTTTGTATAATAATATTGGTTGCAAGGTTATTTTTAATACAAATTTTAGAAAGGCCCTATTTATATGAAAAAGCAATTTCTCAATGGACGAAGCCGGAAGAAAAAGCAGTAAGGGGAGGAATCTATTCAAGGAACAATTTTTTACTTCTCGATACCATGAGAAAAAAAGTGGCTTACATATCTCCCGGTTGGCTCAATGAGGATGAAAAAAACAAATTGATAAAAAATGGCATAATAGAGGAGAAAGATTTAAAAGAACCTTATATTAAAATAACCGAGGCGTCAAAAATTAAAACTATTGAGGAATTCGAAAAGGTAAGCCCGGGGATACTGATTTACAATGAAATCGAAAGGTATGGCGAAAATGCTTTGGCTACTCACTTGGTGGGATTGGATGGCAAAAGCGGTATTGAGAAAGCCTACGATAAAATACTTGGACAGTCTAAAAAAAATGAAGAAATATTTTTTGACGGGATTGGCCAGCCTATCAAGGGGACAATTAAGGAAAGCAATAAAACTTCTTGGGGAGTATATTTGACAATTGATGAAAATATTCAAAAAAAAGCGGAAGAAATCTTGGATAAAGAAGCAAATAAGGGTGCGGTGGTTGTATTGGATGCAAAAACGGGAGAAATACTTGCTATGGCAAGCCGCCCTAATTTCAAACAAAAATTTGTGGAAAATTATTTAAATGACCCCGATTCTCCTTTATTAAATCGAGCGTTAATGCCTTATATTCCCGGTTCCATATTTAAACTTGTGGTCCTCTCAGCTGCATTGGAAGAAAATATAACAGATCTTGATGAAGTCTTTGACTGCCCCGGTTATATAAAAGTTGGAGGAAATATTTTTAAGTGTGTGAGTTACAAAAACGGAGGTCACGGTAAAATTACTTTAAAAGATGCCCTTGCATACTCCTGCAATGTGGTTTTTATTGAATTGGGCTTGAGGCTTGGTAATGAAAAAATTATTGAATATGCAAAGAAATTTGGGCTTGGAGAAAAAGTATTAGAGGATATACCTGAGGAAAAAGCTGGGTTTATACCTGATCCCAAAAATTTATATTATCAGGACTTAGGGAATATATCCATTGGGCAGGGGAAGATTCAAATCACACCTATCCAAGCAGCAAAAATGATGCTTACGATAGTAAATGGAGGTCAAGAAATAAAGCCCCATGTGGTCAAAAAAATAATAAATAAGGATGGACAGATAATATTTGATGATAGCAATGTCAATTATGTTGGCAAAAGAGTAATTTCACAGGAAACTGCAAATAAGATTAAAGAGGCTTTGAAAGCTGCATGCCTTTACGGGAGTGCTGTTAAGGCTAATTTACCTGATGAGAAAAAAAGTGCTGGGAAAACGGGTACTGCAGAGTTAGGAGATGGTACTAACCATGCATGGTTTGTGGGTTATTACCCTTACGATGATCCAAAATATATAGTTTCAATTTTCCTTGAAAAAGGAGGCTCAGGCCCTTCAAATGCAGCACCTTTATTTGCAAAGATAATACAGGAAATAAAGGGTTTACAGAATCTGTAGCAAAAATTATGCTACAGATTTTTTGTTCCCTGATTTTTTAAAGCAAAATAATACTCATATAAAGCAATAAATAAAAGAGGTTTTTAAATATAAAATATAGAAAATAAATTATAAAAATTATTGAAAAAGGAGGGCGAAATTATGAATAAGTCCGGTTCTGCATTAAGGTTTTTGATTTATAGTGCGATAGGATTTTTTATGTTTTTTATTCCCGTTAATTTTAATGGAAGTTCATCAATACCTATTGACCACATAGTAACATGGATACGTCAAAATTTAGCGAAACCTGCTTTAATTTATGCCTTAATTGTTACAGCAATTGGAGCTATTATGCCTTGGATTAATGGAGTTTATAAGAAATCCAAAGTAGATTTTATTTTTTCGATTTTTAAAATTGCAGGTATAATAATAGCCCTTATTGTTTATTTCAATGCCGGACCTAAATGGATGATGGATCCCAATGTTGGTCCTTTTCTACTAAATAAATTAGTTGTTCCAGTAGGCCTGATTGTTCCTATAGGTTCGGTATTTTTGGCATTCTTAGTTGGTTATGGTCTTATGGAATTTGTTGGAACTTTTTTACGACCTGTAATGAGAGCATTATTTAAGACACCAGGGAGATCAGCAATTGATGCTATTGCTTCTTTTGTGGGAAGTTATTCGATAGCTCTGCTAATCACAAATAAAGTTTTTAAGGAAGGAAAATACACAATAAAAGAAGCAGCAATAATAGCCACCGGCTTTTCAACCGTTTCTGCAACTTTTATGATTATTGTTGCAAAAACTTTAAAACTCATGGATATGTGGAATACATTTTTCTGGGTAACTTTTTTTGTAACATTTATAGTTACGGCTGTTACTGCGAGAATATGGCCTTTATCTAAAAAGCAAGATGAGTATATTGGAACACCGAATCCTGAAAAGGAGGTAAAAGGCAATCTATTGGCTATTGCTTGGGAGGAGGCTTTAAAATCAGCTTCAGAAGCTCCCGATATTTGGGAAAATATAGTGCAAAATTTAAAAGATGGTTTTAAAATGGCTACATCTATTTTACCTACAATTATGTCTGTAGGATTTTTAGGATTAATTCTTGCAAAATATACCCTTCTTTTTGATATAATAGGATGGATTTATTATCCTTTTACAGCTATTCTAAGGTTGCCACAGCCTTTTTTAGCCGCAAAAGCATGTGCTGTCGAAATTGCAGAAATGTTTTTACCTGCTATGATTGCTGCTGAAGCTCCGATTGTTACTAAATTCGTAGTAGGAGTAGTTTCGATATCAGCAATACTTTTCTTTTCTGCTTCAATTCCTTGTATTCTATCAACTGAAATACCTTTAAATCTTGCTGAAATACTAGCTATCTGGGTAGAAAGAACCATATTATCTATTATTTTTGCTGCAATAATAGCAATGGTAATATTTTAAAAACTTGTTAATATTTAGAGGTAATTATTTGAAATTTATAAAATGGAAGTATATGATTAAAATAATAAATATTTTTATTTATACGAGGATGATTCATATGTCAATTTTCAAATCACCTACTGGGAAAAACATATCTTGCAAAAGCTGGCAGCAGGAGGGGCTTTTGAGGCTCCTCCTGAACTGTCTCGATCCTGATATTGCTAAAAAACCTAAGGAATTGATAGCCTATGGAGGGTGTGGAAAGGTAGCAAGGAATTTAGAGTGTTTAAGTGCAATTATAGAAGCGCTTAAAAGTTTGGAAAATGATGAAACCCTTTTAATTCAATCGGGCAAACCTGTGGGTATTTTCAAGACCTTTGAGTTTTCTCCAAGAGTAGTGATGGCAGGTGCTTTACTTGTCCCCAAATGGGCAACCTGGGAAACTTTTTACGAATTGGAGAAAAAAGGATTAACTTCATACGGGCAATCTACTGCAGGTTCTTGGGCTTTTATAGGCACACAAGGGATTTTACAGGGGACTTGGGAAACCTTTTTGCAGGTTGCTATTAGACATTTTAACGGAAGTTTAAAGAAAAAGATTGTTCTTACTTCAGGGCTTGGAGAAATGGGTAGCGCCCAGCCTCTCGCTGTAACAGGCTTAAAAGGTATAGCTATTGTAGCTGAAGTAGATAAAAATGTTATTAAGAAAAGGTTGCTTTCAAATGTTATCGATGTAATGGTATTTTCAGTAGAAGATGCTTTGGAAATAGCTTTAGAATACAAAGAAAGAGGAGAACCGCTATCCATTGGTCTAATTGGAAATGCTGCTGATGTTTATGAAAAGCTGTTGGAAAAAGGTTTTATTCCGGATGTGGTTACAGATCAAACGCCTGCTCATGACTTGAAAAGTTATGTTCCTTCTGGGCTGCTGCCTGAAGAAGCTGCATCGATGCGGGAAACTGACCCGGAAAAATACGAAATAATTGCAAGACAAACTATAAAAAGGCATGTGGCAGCTCTTATAGAATTCAAGCGTAAAGGTGCTGTGGTGTTTGAATACGGTAATAACTTAAGGGAACAGGGAAAATTATCCGGTGTGGATTCTTTTAATGTTATCCCTAATTTTGCTTCAGAATACATAAGGCCGTTATTTTTCGAAGGAAGAGGTCCCTTTAGATGGGTAGCCCTTTCGGGAGACCCTGAGGATATTTATAGAACCGATGAGGTTTTGTTAACGCTTTTTAAAAATGATAAAAAGATAATAAACTGGATTGATTTTGTAGAAAGAAGGCTTTCCTTTCACGGTCTTCCCGCAAGGGTGTGCTGGTTGAACTTTTACGAAAGGGCTTTGTTTGGGAAAATTATTAACGAAATGGTCAAATCGGGGGAATTAAAGGCACCTATTGCCATTACAAGGGATCATATGGATGCTGCGTCAATGGCATCTCCTTTCAGAGAAACTGAAAATATGAGGGATGGAAGTGATGCCATTGCTGACTGGCCTGTATTAAATGCTATGTTGAATGCTGGTTGTGGAGCGACTTTAGTAGGTGTGTTTCAGGGTGGAGGAGTAGGAATAGGTTATTCTATACATTCAGGGATGACCGTTATTGCCGACGGTTCAAAAGAAGCTGATATAAGGTTGGAAAGATCTCTTCAAGCTGATGCTCAATTAGGTGTAATAAGATATGCTGATGCTGGATATGAAAAAGCAAGGGAGATAGTAAAAAGTCCACTATTTACAGCAAAAGCTATTACTTGAGGGAGAAATTTACTATGGAGAAAAGTAAGATATTAGATTTTGCTCGAAAGGGTTTTTTGAAAGATCTTTTGTTTAACAATATTGATAGTGTAAAGGAAATTTGGTATCTTTTAAAACAGTTGAATATTAGTATAATTCCCAATACGGTGATGGTCATAAGCCATGACAATTATTATTCAGAAACCATAAATAAAAGTGAAGCCCAAAAAAGGGCTTTAAGAAAAAAGTTTATGGGAGTAATGGAAAAAGCAATTTCAGCAGTCAATGGATATTATGTTGAAATTGACGAACAGCGATATGCTGCCGTTTTCGAGTTAAATTATTTTGATGAGGAAGAAAAATTACAGGCTTTTAAAATTGCGGAAAAAATAAAAAATGATATTGAAAAAGGTGCAGGAGTTTTTGTTTCCATAGGGATAGGTACTAGATGCAGCAATTTAGATAGCCTGCATCTTTCCTTTAAAGAGGCTTTGGAGGCGCTAAATTGTAAATTTTATCTTGGGCAAAGCCAAGTTATTCATTTTGCTGATATATATCCACAAAAGGATGAAATTGGTGTTTTTTCGATAGAAATTGAAACTAATTTATCTGTTAAAATTTTAAGCTGTGATAAGGAAGGAACCTTCAATCTTATTGACGAGCTTTTGAATTCTATAAAAAGAAATAAAATCTATAATCCTGTAAGCATAAAAAGCAGGGTAATTGAAATTTTATCTTTGATATTAAAACTAGCGTTAGAATCTGGAGTTGATAAAGAAAAAATTAGTGGTTTAAGTAGAAAGTATTTTGAAGGGGTTTTAAAAAGCGATAATATTGTGGAACTGGAAAATCAAGTAAAAGAATATATAGAAAATATAATTAATGAGATATTTAATATTAGGAAAAGGATAAACCTTCAAGCCTTCGAAAAAGCATTGGAATATATAAGGAATAATTACAAAAAAAATATTACTTTAGAAGAGGTTTCAAACTATGTGCATCTAAGCCCTTATTATTTCAGTCATGAATTTAAGAATTTTACGGGAATGAACTTTATTGACTATCTGACGAAGATTCGCATAGAAAAGGCTATTCACCTTTTGTCTACTACAGATATGAGTGTGAAAGAAGTAGGAAAAAGCGTAGGCTATCAAGACCCCAATTACTTTGGAAGAGTATTCAAAAAGGAAGTGGGGATATCGCCAAAAAATTTTAAGGAAAGCAAAAAAATCCCAGGTGGACAAATTTTTTTTAGAGGAAATGAAATATAAATAAAGAATTATAAAAGTGAAAAAATAAATAAAATTAAATTTTAGAATTTAGCAAAACGTTATTTAATTCAATATTTTGGGGAGGTAATATAATGGAAAGGGTAATTCGCGCCCCAAGGGGTAATAAACTAACCTGCAAGGGCTGGCATCAGGAAGCAGCCCTGAGGATGCTTATGAATAACTTGGATCCTGAAGTGGCAGAAAGGCCAGAAGATTTGGTGGTATATGGAGGAGCGGGCAAAGCTGCGAGAAACTGGGAATGCTTTGATAAGATTGTAGAAGCGTTAAAAAATCTCGAAAACGACGAGACCTTATTAATACAGTCAGGAAAGCCCGTTGGCATTTTTAAAACTCACCCTATGGCACCTCGAGTGCTGATATCAAATGCCATGCTGGTTCCGGCATGGGCAAATTGGGAGACCTTTTGGGAGCTTGAAAAAAGAGGGCTTACCATGTACGGGCAGATGACTGCAGGAAGCTGGATATATATAGGCACTCAAGGGATAGTGCAGGGAACCTATGAAACTTTTGCTGCATGCGCAAATAAGTATTTTGGAGGTTCATTAAAAGGGAAACTCGTATTAACGGCCGGTATGGGTGGTATGGGCGGCGCACAGCCTTTAGCAATTACTATGAACGACGGTGTGGCTTTGGTGGTAGAGGTAGATAGAAAAAGGATCGAAAAGAGGATAAAAACAAGGTATTGTGATGTTATGGTTGAAAATTTAGATGAAGCATTAAATATTGCTTTAAAAGCAAAGGAAGAAGGAAAAGCAATTTCTATCGGCTTGGTTGGCAATGCAGCCGAGGTTCACCCCGAATTGGTAAGAAGAGGAATAATACCCGATGTGGTGACCGATCAGACTTCAGCGCATGATCCTTTAAACGGATATGTTCCAGCTCATATGACCTTAGAAGAAGCTATTGAACTTAGAAAAACAAACCCCAAGGAATACATTGAAAAAGCTAAGGCAAGTATGGCTGAGCACGTAAGGGCAATGCTTGAAATGAAAAAACGGGGAGCAATAGTCTTTGAGTACGGCAATAATATAAGAAGACAAGCCTACGATGCAGGCGTAAAGGATGCCTTTGAAATCTTAGGTTATGTTCCCGAGTTTATAAGGGATCTTTTCTGCGAAGGCAGCGGTCCCTTCCGCTGGGCAGCACTTTCAGGAGACCCTGAAGATATTTACAGGACCGATGAAAAGGTATTAGAACTTTTCCCGGAAGATAAACATTTAGCAAAATGGCTGAAACTTGCAAAAGAAAAAGTGGCTTTTCAAGGGCTCCCGGCCAGAATATGCTGGCTAAGATACGGAGAAAGGGCAAAAGCTGCTCTTGCCTTCAACGAAATGGTAAAAAATGGAGAATTAAAAGCGCCGATTGTAATAGGTAGGGACCATCATGACACTGGTTCTGTAGCTTCACCCTATAGGGAAACAGAAGCTATGAAGGATGGCAGTGATGCTATAGCCGATTGGCCCATATTAAATGCTTTACTTAATGTGGCTTCGGGAGCTTCATGGGTATCCGTTCACCACGGTGGAGGAGTGGGTATAGGCTATTCTATTCACGCAGGTGTAGTAGTAGTAGCGGACGGCACCGATGATTCAGCCCTCAGAATTTCCAGGGTTTTAAACAACGACCCGGGTACAGGTGTAATGCGCCATGCCGATGCTGGTTATGAAATTGCGATAAGGACTGCTAAAGAAAAAGGGATTAAAATGCCTATGCTAAAGTAAAAAAATTGAGGAGGAAAATATAATGACAAAAATAGTTGAATGCATACCTAATTTTAGCGAGGGAAGGAGAAAGGAAATTATAGAAAAAATTGCAGAAGAGATTAAAAAGGTTCCTAAGGTAAAACTGTTGGACTATTCTGCTGACCAAAACCACAACAGGAGCGTATTTACCTTTATGGGGGAACCAGAAGCGGTAAAGGAAGCAGCCTTTTTATCGGCAAAAAAGGCTGTGGAGCTAATAGATATGACAAAGCATAAGGGTGAGCATCCAAGGATGGGGGCAGTGGACGTTATACCCTTTGTGCCAGTGAAAAATGTTACGATGGAAGAATGTGTAATACTTTCAAAGGATTTAGGAAAAAGGATTGCAGAAGAACTTTCGGTCCCGGTGTTTTTATATGAGGCTTCCGCAACAAGGCCGGAAAGGAAAAACCTCGCGGAAATTAGAAAGGGCGAATTTGAGGGGATGCCTCAAAAGCTGAAAGACCCGGCATGGATGCCCGATTTTGGAAAACCTGAAATACACCCCACAGCTGGGGTTGTAGCGGTAGGTGCAAGAATGCCCCTTATTGCTTATAATGTGAACCTCAACACTTCAGATATTAACATAGCAAAAAACATAGCAAAAGTTATAAGGGAAAGCAGCGGGGGATTAAAGAATGTTAAAGCAATTGGAGTAATGCTTGAAGACAGGCAAATTGCTCAGGTTTCCATGAACCTTACTAACTACGAGCAAACAGCCATTTACAGGGTATTTGAGCTAATTAAGATAGAAGCAAAAAGATATGGTGTGGAAATCATCGGAAGTGAAATTGTTGGCATTACACCGATGAAAGCCCTTATAGATACAGCGAAATATTATTTGAGATTAGAAAATTTTAATGAAGAAAAACAAATTTTAGAAAATTATCTTATCAGTGAATAAAGCGGGGAATACCCCCGCTTTATTCTAAAATATTTAAATTTTTTTTTGGGAGGATGGCGGATGAACTTAATAATAAGGAATATAGGAGTTATAGCCACGCCGCATGGGGAAAAGGCAAAAGGAGGGGAAAAACAGGGAGAAATAAGTTTTTTAAAAAATGTTTTTTTAGTAATTAAAGAGGGGAAAATAGCTTACATAGGAGAAGAAAGCAAAAAAACGGATATTGAATATTTAAGAAATAATTTTTGTTATGAGGAGATTGATGCCGAGAGAAAGCTTGTGACACCGGGTCTTGTTGACCCCCATACCCATCTAATATTTGCAGGGTGGAGGCAAAAAGAGCTTTCATTGAAGATAAAAGGGTATAAATACCTTGATATATTAAAAATGGGTGGAGGAATTTTGCATACTGTAGAAAAAACAAGAAAATCTACATTGGAAGAACTTGTCGAATGTGCAAAAAAATCCCTTTATACCATGCTTTCATACGGTACTACCACCTGTGAAGCAAAAAGCGGATATGGATTAAATACAGAAGATGAGCTAAAAACCTTGAGGGCTGTAAAAATTTTAAATGAAAGTCAACCTGTTGAAATAGTGCCTACATTTATGGGAGCCCATGCAGTCCCAAAAGAATATAAAGATAAAAGGGAGTATATAAGAATTGTTAAAGAAGAAATGATTCCAAAAGTAAAAGAAGAAAACTTGGCAGAGTTTTGCGATGTTTTCTGCGAGGAAGGTGTATTTGATCTAAAGGAATCTGAAGAAATTTTGGAACAAGGCAAAAAATACGGCCTTATACCTAAAATTCATGCAGATGAGATTACTTCAATGGGTGGAGCAAAGCTTGCGGCTAAGGTTGGAGCAATTTCAGCAGAGCACTTAATACATGCAGATGATGAAGGCATAGAAGAAATGGCAAAAAAAGGTGTAATTGCTGTGCTCTTGCCAGGGACTTCCTTTTACCTTAATGAAGATTTTGCAAGGGCAAATTTTATAAAACAAAAAAATGTCCCCATCGCCCTTGCCACTGATTTTAATCCAGGGTCTTCACCAAACGAGTCTTTGCAGATAGTTATGAACCTTGCATGTTTAAAGTATAAATTGACCCCGGAAGAGGTATTGACTGCCGTTACATTAAATGCAGCAGCTGCAATCAATAGAGCATCAACTATAGGTTCTGTTGAAATTGGCAAAAATGCTGACATAGTTATTTGGGAAGCAGAAGACCTGGATTTTATATGCTATCATTACGGAACAAATCTTGTTAAAAGGGTTATCAAAAAGGGGAAATTGGTTTTTGAAAAATAAACGAAGGGGGTTTTTATAATGAAAAGCGATATTGAGATTGCAAGAGAAGCAAAACTGAAGGATATAGGAGAAATTGCTGAAAAGCTTGGTTTAACAGAAGATGATATTTCGCGATTTGGTAAATATAAGGCTAAGGTAAACCATAGATTATTAGAAAAGCTAAAGGACAGAAAAGATGCAAAGCTTGTGTTAGTAACTGCAATAAATCCAACACCTGCAGGTGAAGGAAAAACTACTACAACAGTTGGTTTGGGAGATGCTTTAAATAGACTCGGCAAAAAGGCGATGATTGCCTTAAGGGAGCCTTCCTTAGGGCCCGTGTTTGGAGTAAAGGGTGGAGCAGCTGGTGGTGGTTATGCTCAGGTGGTCCCTATGGAAGATATAAATTTGCATTTTACCGGTGATTTACACGCAGTAACAGCTGCAAATAACCTACTTGCTGCCATGACGGATAACCACATATATCATGGTAATAGTTTAAATATCGATCCTCGCAGGATTACTTTTAAAAGGGTTATGGACATGAATGACAGGCAGTTGAGATTTATTGTAAACGGCCTTGGAGGAAAGGCAAATGGAGTACCAAGGGAAGACGGTTTTGATATAACTGCTGCATCGGAAGTAATGGCTGTGCTTTGCCTTTCAAAGGATTTGGAGGATTTAAAAGAAAGGCTTTCAAATATTATAGTGGGTTACAGCTATGATGGTAATCCCGTTAAGGCAGCGGATTTAAAAGCACAGGGAGCTATGGCAGCACTTTTAAAAGATGCGATTAACCCAAATCTTGTACAAACTATTGAAGGTAATCCTGCTTTTGTACACGGTGGTCCTTTTGCAAACATTGCCCATGGATGCAACACCCTTATTGCAACTAAACTTGCAATGAAACTATCGGACATTGTGGTTACTGAAGCAGGTTTTGGAGCGGATTTGGGTGCGGAAAAATTTCTGGACATAAAGTGTCGTATAGGAGGAATTTGGCCCGATGCTGTGGTAATTGTTGCAAGCATCAGAGCCCTAAAACTCCACGGAGGAGCGGCAAAAGAGAGCTTAAATATAGAAAACCTTGATGCCCTGAAAAAAGGAGTAAGAAACCTTGAAAAGCATATAGAGAATATAAAAGATATATTTAATATACCTGCAGTAGTGGCAATAAATCAATTTCCTTCGGATACTCAAAGAGAATTAGATTATGTAAAAAAATTCTGTGAAGATAAAGGAGTATATGCAGAAATTTCAAAAGTTTTCTCTGAAGGCGGAAAAGGCGGAGAAGCACTTGCACATAGAGTTTTGGAGTTAATAGAAAAAGAAAATGACAAAAAGGATAAAAATAACTTTTTATACCCTCTCGAACTTTCCATAAAAGAAAAAATAGAAATCATTTCTAACAAAATTTACGGTGCAATTGGAGTGGATTATACGAAAGAAGCAGAAAGAGATATAGAAATCTTAGAAAAATTAGGATACAGCAAACTTCCTATATGCATGGCAAAGACTCAATATTCTCTTTCTGATAACCCAAAGCTCTTAGGAAGGCCTGAAGGGTTTAAGATAACGGTTCGTCAGGTAAAAATTTCGGCAGGGGCTGGCTTTATAGTGGCAATTACGGGAGAGATAATGACCATGCCGGGACTATCAAAAGTACCTGCTGCTGAAAAGATTGACATAGATAAAGAAGGAAATATTTTTGGTTTATTTTAATAGCAAACTTTAAAATTGGGGGATGCAGTATGATTTTTCAGGAATTTAAAATTTCGGATTTTCTTGAAGAACTCTCTTCGAAAAGCCCTGCACCAGGCGGAGGTACAGCCTCCGCTTTAATGGGTGCTTTAGGAGTGTCGCTTCTTTGTATGGTGTGTAATTTAACAATTGGAAAAGAAAAATTCAAGGAAAAAGAGCCTATGGTTAAGGAAATTTTAGAAAAAGCAAAGGTTTTATTAGAGGATTTCAAAGATTTGATGGATGAAGATACAGAAGCATTTAAAAAGGTATCAGAGGCTTTAAAGATGCCAAAAAGTACAGATGAAGATAAAAAAAGAAGAAATGAAGCATTACAACAAGCTTTAAAAGAAGCTGCGGAAACACCCTTTAAAATTATGGAGAAGGTTAAAGAAGCGTCAAAGCTTTTGAAAAATGCTTTATCCAATACAAATCCATCAGCTGTTACAGACCTTGGAGTAAGTGCTCTTGCATTAAAAAGCTCCCTTTTAGGTGCATGGCTGAATGTTAAGATAAATTTGAAAAGCATTGATGATGAAAAATTTAATATTGATTTGCAGAAAAAAATGGATGAAGTATTAACAGTGGAAAAGGATTTAAACACTATCTTTGAGGAAATTAAAAGCCTTTTAAATTAATTTATGTTTTTTTAATCTTTAACAGTATATAATAGACAAAGGGTATTATAAAGCAAGCGGGTAAAGTCAACATTTCTGCAAAAGAAAGCCATACTTCAATTTCTTCCATATTTTTGGGTATTGAAGAAAGCAAGAATATTATAGGGAAAACCATATCCACAGATAATCCTAATTCTTCAAGCCTTAAAAGACTTTTTAAACACGTGGATGCTGCAAAATAATACGAAGAAATTGTGGTAAATACTGTAATTATCCATAAAGAAATGGCAAGAGCATCTATTCTTTCTAAGATTTCACCAGGTACTATTATTCTTTTTGATAATTCAAAGCATGGCCATTTGAATATTTTTGCTTCTTCCAAGCCAAGACAGGAAAAAACCATTATTGTAGAGAAAATGTAAAATATTACTGTAGAAAGGTTAGAAAGTAATACAATTTTTACGGTTTTGTTTGGATTTTTAAGATTAGGACCTATTAACAACAATATTTCAAATCCTACTAAGCTGAATAAAGCTTTGTAAGAACCTGTAAAAAATTTTTCAATAGGTATATCAAAAAGGGGAAGCAATCTTGTAAAATCTGCTCTTGAAATACTAATAAGGTATATTAAAATACAAGGTATTACCCAATAAGGGGTAAGAATATAACACGTTCGAGCTAAGGCTTCTACCCCGGCGCGTATTAAATAAGCTGATATCAAAATAAAGCAAATTACAACAAATTCTTTAGGTGTATGCCTCAAGAGAAAATTGTTTATTGCTTCAGAAAAAATTTGCATCACTGTCACCGTTATAATAGAAAAGTATAAAAAATAAAATATTTTTATTAACAATGAGATTGCTTTACCGAAAAATATGTCAGACATATCTAAGGCGTTCATGGAAGTGCTTTTTTTTGCTAATTGAGCAACGAAATAACTGCCAATAAAATTAAATAAACCGCCAGTTATTAATAACATCCATCCATTTTGTCCTGCCTCTTGAGCAAGGGTATGAGGGAGCATTAGTATACCTACACCTATTGTTGCATTTATCAATAAATATATTGTCTGCTTTGTGGTGATTTTGTCGTTGTCAAACACCTGCATTTTTATCACCATCATTCAATTTTTTTTGATCAAGGGGTTGCAGGTAATCGGGCCTCTCTTTCATAAAAGGAAGTGGGGCTCTGATGGCTACATCCTGCATTTTTTCTGGATCTAAATTTACGAAGGGATAAAGATATGCAATACCCAAACTCTTTAAGGTTACAAGATGGCAAATTATTAGGATAAAACCCATTATAATACCAAAAAGTCCAGCGATTGAAGCAAACAGAAGAAAGATAAATGTTAATATTCTAAAGGCTATTGCGACACTGTAATTGGGAATAGCGAAAGAAGAAATGGCGTTTAAAGCAATGACGATTACCATGATTGGGCTTACTATTCCCGCCTTTACTGCAGCTTCTCCGATCACTAAACCTCCCACTATCCCTATGGTTTTACCAATAGGACCGGGGAGCCTTACTCCTGCTTCCCTTAAAACTTCTAAAATAATTATCATCAATAAAGCCTCTATAGGTGATGAAAAAGGTACATTTTCTCTTGTAGAAGCAATGGAAAGTAAAAGATCAGCTGGAATCATTTCAGGATTAAAGGATGTGAATGCTACATATAATGCAGGTGCAGAAGTAGCAAAAAATAGTGCTAAGAAGCGTAGAAATCTGATGATCATTGCAATATACCATTTTTGATAGTAATCCTCAGCAGACTGAAATAGACTTAAAAAAGTTGTAGGACCAATTAATGCATAGGGAGTGTTGTCACATATTATGGCAAAATTACCTTCTAACAGGGAACCTGCAACGACATCAGGCCTTTCCGTCCTTCTGAATTGTGGGAAGGGTGATAACCAATTGTCTTCGATTAATTGTTCTATGTAACCTATTTCAATGATACCGTCTATATCGATTTTATTTAACCTCTTTAATACCTCATCAATCAGTTTTGGATTGGCAATTCCTTGAATGTATAAAATACCTACATCAGTTTTTGTGTGTCTTCCAAGCTTGATTGTTTTAATTTTTAAGTTGATATCTTTCAACCTTCTTCTTATTAAAACAATATTTGTCCTATAGTTTTCTGTAAAACTGTCTTTTGGGCCTAAAATTACAGCTTCTGCTGTGGATTCTGAGACGCTCCTTTTTTCATATCCTTTCGAGCTTATTATAATTGCTTCATCAAACCCATCTATAAATAAAGCTGTATCCCCTGAAAGAACAAAATCAAATACTTTATCTAAATTTTTTTCGTTTTTAATGTCAACAGCAGTTAAGACTGTGGTTTCAATTATTTTTTTCTTTAAAATGTCTAAGTTAAAAATTTTTTCTTTGTAGAATAGATTTAAGGATTTTATTATGTGTTCTTGAATTAAATTTTTATCCGCAAGGCCATCAATAAACAACAAAAATGCTCTTAGCTTAGGAAAATTATCTTCAATGTTAATTTCTCTTAAAATAATATCTTCAGAATCTAGCTTTTCTTTGATTATTTTTATATTTTCTTCCAATTTTTTATAAACATTCATTTTTACGCTCCTCCTCTTTTTTTATTATTTTTACCAATTTCATTAAAAAAATTTTTAGACTTGCACAATTTAAAACACAAGGGCATATACTAAAGTAACGCCGAGGGAGGAGGTATTTTATGTTGGATAAATTGGCGTTACTTGGTGCCCTTGGTATTTTACTATTAAAAGAACTTTTTTCTCTTTTTGGTTTTATATCTGATAGTGAAGCGTTTCCACAGCCTCTTTCTCCAGAAGAAGAGGAGGAGTATTTAGAACTTGCTAAGAAAGGGGTAAAGGAAGCGAGAGATATTCTTATTGAGAGGAATTTAAGGCTTGTTGCACACGTAGTTAAAAAATATTCAAATAGAAGTGAGGAAATTGAAGATTTAATATCAATAGGAACGATTGGACTTATAAAAGCCATTGACACTTATGACAAGGATAAAGCAAGTAGACTTGCAACATATGCAGCAAGATGTATTGAAAACGAAATCTTAATGAGTTTGAGGTCAACAAAAAAATTTAAAAATGAAGTTTTTTTGCAGGAACCAATAGGAATCGATAAAGAAGGAAACGAAATATCACTAATAGATATATTGGGCAGCGATACAGATGCTGTTTTGGATGAAATTGCTAACAAGTTTGAGAAAAAAAGGATGATAGAAAAGATAAAAAACTCGCTAAAGGGTAGGGAAAAAAAAGTTTTGGAGCTGCGATTTGGCCTTTCTAACGGAGTAGAAAGGACACAGAGAGAAGTGGCAAGAATCTTAGGAATTTCCCGCTCATATGTATCAAGGATAGAAAAGAAGGCAATTAAAAGATTATCTGAAGAACTTTTAAATAAAAAAAGCTGCGATTAATAACCGCAGCTTAAAATATTTTAAAAGCTATTTTTTATTATTTTTGCTATTTCTTTTGCTTTTTCAATGATTTCTTGTTTTTCATTGTAATCTGGAGTCATATTGATAAGTAAGGGTTCACAAATGATTTTAATTCCGATTTCTTTCATTTTTTCATTCAATGCTTTTACACCTAAGCCTGCCCATCCGTAAGTACCAAAGGCCATGCCCAGCTTGCAGTTTGGTTTTATGATTTCTAAGAAAGTTAAGAAAGCATGCATCAAGGGATGGATTCCTTTAACAAAGGTTGGAGTACCCAAAAGTACCGCACCAGCTTCTAAAGTCTCTGAAAGGGCTTCAGAAAAAGGAGTATTGGCAAGATCAATTACTTTTACGGGTATGTCCTCTTTAGAAAGGCCTTCACTTAGAAGTTCTGCTATTTTTTCTGTTCCCTTCCACATGCTGACATAAGCTACAATGGCTTTTTTCGTTTCCGGATTTAAGCACCACTTTTTATAGTAAGATAGCATGTCTTTTACCGCATTGCCCTTTAAAATAGGACCGTGTGAGGGAGCTATAATATTTGGCGACAATTCTTTTACCTTATCTACCCCTTTTAACGCCTGTTCCCAATAAGCCCTCATAAGAAAAGTATAGTAATCCCTTGATTCTTCAATTATTTTTGAAACATCTTCAATTATAAGGGGTTCTGCCACAACCTGCGTACCAAGAAAATCTGTAGAAAATAATATCTGCTTTTCAGGTATAAAAGCAAAAGTAGTATCAGGCCAGTGAACCATGGGGGTTTCATAAATTTTTATGGAAAAGTCTTCAAATTTTATTGTATCACCATCTTTTATTATATTTATTTTTTCTTCCGGTATTTGATAGAGTTTTTTTATGAAATTGGCACACTTTTTAGTGCATAGTATTTTAACCTTTGGTGCATTTTGCAAAATAAAGGGTAAAGATGAAGAATGATCGTTTTCGGAGTGAAGTAAAAGGATAAAATCTAAATCATTAATTGGAATAATTTCTTCTATGTTCTTTTTCAAATCTTCCTTATATTTCTCGTAAACCGTGTCTATTAAAATATTTTTGTCACTTAAAAGGAGGTAAGAATTGTAAGACCCCCCGTTTACGGAAAGTCCGTGAAAATCCCTTAAAGGCCAATCATTTACTCCTACCCAGAATATGCCATCATCAATTTTTTTTAAAGCCATATTATCACCTCTTACATGTTCATCCAGTTCCATACCTTGCTTTCTTCTCTTTTTTTAATCCTCCTCTTCAAACATGTCTTTACCAGCACCGCATACCGGGCATTTCCAATCATCAGGCAATGCTTCAAAAGGGGTTCCGTGATTTACTTCGTTTTCAGGGTCGCCCTTTTCGGGATCGTATACATAACCGCATACTCCGCAAACATATTTTTTCATATTATTGTTCCTCCCTTTAAAGTATTTATATAATTTTAGACTAATATACCAGGAAATCCATAATTTTTCAACGCTATTTTAAAATGATTTTAAAAATTTAAAAAAGGTGTTGACAAAATGGTATTTAGGTATTAAAATACCTAAAAGAGGAGGTGAAAAAATTATAAATCTTTTTGGTATATCAGAAATGCTTTCCTTGGCTTTTCACAGCATGGTATTAGTTGCTTCGGCTAACGAAAAAGAATATCTAAATGTAAAAGATATAGCTGCTAAATTGAATGCTTCTGAAGCCCATCTTGCCAAGGTAATGCAGAGGTTATCTAAATTTGGACTTTTGCATTCGGTGAGAGGGCCAAAGGGAGGTTTTATCCTCGCCAAGAGCCCTGATGAGATTACTTTGTATGATATATATGAAGCTGTAGAAGGCCCTTTTTCAGAAAATACGTGTCCTTTAGGCTATGATAAAAAGTGTTATTTTAAATCATGCATATTTGATGGTATTTTAGAAAAATTGAGCAGTGAATTTTTAATGTTTCTTAAAAGCAAAAAATTAAGCGAATATGTGGGAAAAATAAAATAAAAATAAAAAAATTAAGGAGTGATATTATGTCAATGTTTTGCTTTCAATGTCAGGAAACTGCCAAAAATCAAGGTTGCACTTTAAGGGGTGTATGCGGAAAATCGGAAGATACTGCAAAACTACAGGATTTACTTATCTATACTTTAAAAGGTATCGCTTACGTAAATCAAGAAGCGCGAAAAAAAGGTTTGGCAGAAGAAAAGATTGATAAATTCATAATTGAAAGTCTGTTTTCTACGCTAACAAATGTAAACTTTGACGAAGAGTATTTTGTTTTGGCTATAAAAAAGGCTCTTGCTTTAAGGGAAGAAATAAAATCAAGGCTGAATTTGGATGACAAAAACCTCCCCGATGCTTCTACATGGACTGGCAGCACAAGAATAGAATTTATAAAAAAAGCAGAAAATGTTGGAGTTCTATCTGAAGAAAATGAGGATATTAGGTCTTTAAAAGAGCTATTGACTTACGGTGTTAAGGGGATTGCAGCATATGCTTTCCATGCTTACGTCCTTGGATTTAAAAATGAAGAAATCTTTAAGTTCATAGAAAAAGCCTTGTCAGAAACTCTAAGAAAAGATATTTCTCCTGATGAGCTATTTTCCCTTGTAATAGAATGCGGAAAATATGCTGTAGAAACCCTCTCTCTGCTTGATAAAGCCAATACTTCTACTTACGGAAACCCTGAAATAACAAAGGTAAATATTGGAGTAAGAAATAATCCCGGCATCTTAGTTTCCGGCCATGATTTGAAAGACTTAGAAGAACTCTTAAAGCAGACGATGGGGACGGGGGTAGATGTTTACACCCATGGAGAAATGCTTCCCGCCCATTATTACCCTGCTTTTAAGAAGTACCCTCATTTTGCAAGAAATTACGGCAATTCCTGGTGGTTGCAGGATAAGGAATTTGAAAGCTTTAACGGACCTATTTTAATGACTACCAACTGCTTAATACCGCCAAAGGAAAGCTATAAAGATAGGCTTTACACTACCAATGTAGTAGGATTTGAAGGAGTAAAGCATATACCTATAGGGCCAGACGGTAAAAAGGATTTTTCTGAAATCATCGAGCATGCAAAAAGGTGCAAACCTCCTGTAGAAATTGAAAAAGGAGAAATAATAGGAGGATTTGCCCATAACCAGGTTCTTGCCCTTGCTGATAAGGTGGTAGAAGCGGTAAAATCCGGTGCTATTAAGAAATTTGTGGTAATGGCGGGATGCGATGGAAGGTTTAAGAGCAGAGAATACTACACCGAATTTGCAAAGGCACTTCCCAAAGATACTGTAATCTTAACTGCTGGATGCGCAAAATACAGGTACAATAAACTTAATTTAGGCGATATAAATGGCATACCGCGAGTTTTAGATGCTGGACAGTGTAACGACTCTTACTCCTTAGCGGTTATAGCCTTAAAGCTAAAAGAAGTTTTTGGATTAAACGATATAAATGAACTTCCAATAGTCTACAATATTGCTTGGTATGAACAGAAAGCTGTTGCAGTACTCTTGGCACTTCTTTACTTGGGTGTAAAGAATATACACCTTGGGCCTACGCTTCCCGCATTTTTATCACCGGGTGTTGCAAAAGTTCTTGTAGAAAAATTCAATATCGGCGGTATTACTGATGTGGAAAACGATATAAAGGTTTTAATAGGGTAATAAGAAAAGAGGAAGGGATAAAAATTCCCTTCCTTAATTTTTACCAATAAAATTCGATAAAATAATAAAAGTTTTTGTGGGGAAATATATATGCTATAATAAAATAAATAAAAAAGGAGAAAGGGAAAAAGGTATATATGATCAATTTTTTGATGCCCGATATTTTTATAAAGGATATTTATGAATTGGATTTTGAAATATTGAAAGAAAAAAACATTAAGGGTATACTTATAGACCTTGACAATACCCTCTTGCCCTGGAACTCTTCTAATATTGATGAAAAACTCACTCAATGGCTTTTGAATGCCAAACAAATGGGATTTAAATTCTGCATTATTTCTAATAACAGGGCAAGCAGGATAAAGGAATGTGCAAAAAAATTAGGGATACCTGCGGTAGAGGGTATAGCATTCAAACCTGCAAAAGGAGTATTTATTAAAGGGATGAAAATATTGGGGACATCACGGGAAGAAACCGCGGTAATCGGCGACCAGTTATTTACGGATATATTGGGAGCAAAAAGGATGGGGCTTTTTGCTATTTTAGTGAGGCCGTTGGCAGAGAAAGAATTATTTTTTACAAAATTTATGAGGAGATTAGAATCGATTGTTTTAGAAAGATTTTATAGAAAAAAAGAAAAATAAATAAAAAGTTGTAATAAAATATCGAAAAATGAAGGATTTATTTATAAAATGTTGAATATAAGAAGAATAATAATTATTCAAAGGATTTTGGGGGACTAAGATGGCAAAAACCAGAAAGCGACTTGGAGATATCTTATTGGAAGAAAAACTGATAACGCCAGATCAGCTAAGCAGAGCTTTGGAAATACAAAAAAAGACAGGCGAAAGATTAGGAGAGATTTTAATAAAACAGGGTTTTATAACAGAAGAAGAAATGGTAGAAGTGCTGCAATATCAACTCGGTATACCGAGGATAAATTTGCATAAATACCTTATTGAACCGGAAATAGTGAAACTTTTGCCCGAATCCGTTGCGAGAAAATACATAATCTTCCCCGTTAAAATAGAAAATAACACATTAACCCTTGCTGTAAATGACCCTTTTAACATTATAGCAATAGATGACGTAAAAATGCTGACTGGCTTAAATGTGGAAATAGTCTTAGCAACAAAGTCTGAAATAGAAAAAGCAATAGACAATTATTATTCTTCAAAAGAGATTATTCAAAAAGTATTACAAGAAGTAAAAAGCGAACTTGGTGCAGCAGATGATGAAGCAATAGGTATAATAGATATCCCTGAAGAAGAAACCGCTCCTGTAATAAGGCTTATTAATACTATTATTCATCAAGCAGTAAAAGAGAATGCAAGCGACATACATATAGAGCCACAGGAGAAGAACATACGAGTCCGATTTAGAATAGATGGAGAATTATATGAAGTTATACGGTGGCCTAAAAACTTACTTCCTTCAGTGCTTACAAGAATAAAAATCTTGGCTGGCATGGACATTACCCAGCGTAGATTGCCTCAGGATGGGCATCTTGAACTTCAAATTGAAAGCAGCAATATCGATATAAGGGTTTCAACCCTTCCTACGGTGCACGGTGAAAAAATAGTTCTGAGGATCTTTAACAGGAAGCATACCCTTTTAGGACTTGAAGAACTTGGGTTTAATAATGAACAAATAATAATGATTGAAAAAATGCTTAAGATTCCTTACGGAATGATACTTGTAACTGGTCCAACGGGAAGCGGAAAGACAACAACCCTTTATTCTATGTTAAATAAGATTAATAATCCTACTAAAAATATTATTACCTTAGAGGATCCTGTCGAATATCTTTTACAAGGGATAAATCAGGTTCAGATAAATCCTAAAACCGGATTTTCTTTTGCAAACGGATTGAGGTCGATTTTGAGGCAGGACCCTGATATAATAATGGTAGGAGAAATAAGGGATGCGGAAACAGCAGATATAGCGGTAAGGGCAGCGCTTACAGGGCATCTTGTTTTTTCTACATTGCACACCAACAATGCTATTGGAACTATTACAAGGCTCCTTGATATGGGGCTTGAACCCTATCTTGTTGCTTCGTGCTTAGTGGGGATTATTGCTCAAAGGCTTGTAAGGAAAAATTGCCCATACTGCAAGGAGGAGTACGAGGCTTTGCCTCATGAGAGGGCCTTTTTTGAAGGGCAGGAGAAATTAATTTTATATAAAAGCAGGGGATGTAATTTTTGCAGCAATACGGGTTTTAAGGGAAGGACCGTATTAGCTGAAATATTTACCGTAAATGCGAAACTTAGGGAATTAATCGCAAAAAAAGCCTCAACAAAAGAAATCGCAGTAAAAAGCACAGAAATGGGGTTTAAACCCATGAAAGAGGTCGGATTTGAGATGGTAAAACGGGGAATAACTACTTTGGATGAAATATTAAAAGTACTTTATTCGGAAGAGGATTGAGAATGGGAAAGGAAAGATTGCTCAAAATTTTGGAAAATGCTTTGCTTAAAAAAGCTTCAGATATTCATATTTCTGTAAACCTTCCTCCCATTTTGAGGGTAAACGGTGAACTTGTTGCATTATCCGGTGAAGAAATTTTTACGGTTTCTGAATTAGAAGAAATTGTATTAAATGTTTTAAAAACAGAGCAGATTCAAAAATTTAGGAAAAATGGAGAAATCGATTTTGCTTATTCTATCCACGGCTTGGGAAGATTCAGGGTGAATTTATTCATGCAAAGGGGCACCCCTGCTTTTGCCATTAGGATTATACCTGATAGGGTTCCATCCTTTGAGGAACTTCAAATACCTCCTATTTTGAAAAAATTTGCATTGATGGAAAAAGGCTTAATTATAGTTACGGGTCCGACCGGCAGTGGAAAGTCAACTACCCTTGCAGCCATGATAGATATTATAAACAGTCAAAAAAACTGCCACATCATAACTATAGAAGACCCTATCGAATACCTTCATAGGCACAATAAAAGTATCATTCATCAAAGGGAAGTGGGAGAAGATACTAAATCCTTTGATAGAGCTTTAATTTCAGCTTTAAGGGAAGACCCCGATGTAATAATGATAGGTGAAATGCGGGACTTAAACACAATGGCTTCTGCTATAACTGCAGCAGAGACGGGGCACCTTGTTATGTCGACCTTACATACCTCAAGCGCGATAGGAGCAATAGAAAGGATCGTTGATATATTCCCTCCCCATCAGCAAAACCAAATAAGGGTCCAGCTTTCTGACATATTGACCTGTGTTATTGCTCAGAGGCTTTTACCGAGGGCTGATGGAAAAGGGAGGATTGCAGCCTTTGAGATACTTGTTGCTACACCTGCAGTAAAAAATTTAATAAGGGAAGGCAAGACCCATCAGCTTTTATCAGCGATGCAGACCGGTGCAAAATTTGGAATGCAGACGATGGAACAGTCCCTTCAGGCGCTTTTTGAAGGGGGCTTAATATCTAAAGAGGTTTTTGAAAACTACCTCAGAGAATACAGCCTTGTTCAGTAGGTGAAACAAATGGATACATTTTATTATAAGGGAGTTAGCTTTCAGGGAGATGTAGTTGAAGGATTTTTTGACTGCAGCGACAAAAGCGATGTCGCAGATATGCTGAAAAAAAAGGGTTACATTCCCGTAAGGATTGAAAAAAGAAAGAACAAAAGCCTTGTTGATTCATTAAGATTATTAACTTCACGAATAGGTTACAAGGATTTTGCTGTTTTTTGCAGGCAATTTGCCATAATGCTTGAAGCAGGCATTCCGGTCATAGAATGCCTAATCATTATATCACAGCAAACGGCAAACCCCGTTTTTAAAAAGACATTAGAAAAAATGGTATATGATTTAAAAAGAGGGCTTACATTAGCTGAGGCTTTTAAAAACGAAAGTAATATATTTCCCGAAATTCTCATCAGTATGGTAGAAGCGGGTGAAGTAAGCGGTAGGCTCGACGAGGTGCTAAAAAAACTTTCAGTTTACTTCGAGAATTTATCAAAACAGAGGGAAAAAATAAAAAACTCCTTAACTTATCCTATAGTACTCAGTATAGTCGCCTTTTTTGTGGTAGTTTTTTTAATGAACAGCGTAATTCCCACTTTTATCAGCCTTTTTTCAGAGGCAAAGGCTGAGCTTCCCTTTACGACAAGGGTGCTTTTGTATATAAGTCAAAAATTTAATACAATTTTAGTAATAATTTTGCTTTTTATAATTTTAGTTATAGCTTTATATTATAAATTGATGGAAAATCCGCAAATTGCTTATAAGATGGATTATTATAAACTTAACCTTCCCATTATTGGGAGGTTTATAAGAAAGGGAATTACGACAAATTTTGCAAACACTTTAGCAATCCTTATCGCAACCGGTATCCCAATATTAAAATCCTTAGAGGTAGTAGAAAGAGTAATACAAAACAGGGTTTTTAAGAAGGATTTAGAAAAGGCAAGGGAGGATTTGAGAAAAGGCAAAAGTTTACACGAGGCTTTGGAAAAAAGCGAGCTTCCCATGATGCTTAAAAAAATGATAGGCGTTGGAGAGGAAGCAGGTGCTTTGGAAGATATGCTTTCAAAAACTGTAGGATTTTTTGAAAATGAAATGGAATTTGAAAGGGAAAGGCTTTTAAGCTTAATTGAACCTATAATGATAGTATCATTGGCTTTGGTAGTGGGTTTTATAGTCGTTGCCGTAGTAATGCCAATTTTTACTATTTACAGTTTTTATTAAAAATAATAATCTATAAATCGGAAAGAAAGGGGGTGCACGGGGGGCATGCTTTTAAGGATTAAAAAGATGTTAAAAGATAAAAAGGGGTTTACATTGATTGAATTGATTGTGGTAATAGCAATTTTGGGTATTTTAGCTACGATTGCGGTACCGAATGTTAAAAAAACTTTAGAAAATGCAGAAGAAAAGACTATAGAATTTAATACTGTGCAAATTCAAAATGCTGTTGAAAGATATTATGCGGAAAATGGAAAATATCCAACAAATTTTAGTGAATTACAAAATTACATTAATAATTATGCTGAAATAGATTCGAAATATAATATAAGCATTGATAGTAGTACTGGTAAGGTTACAATTACTAAAAAACAACAATAAATATTAACTAAAATTTATAAAAATCGACTGTGTATTTACTCAACATGATTTATATTTTAAATTCAAATATATATTCTTTCTAATTATTTTGTTTTGTTAAAAATATTTAAAAGTTTTCAATAAAGAATTGTTTTATAAAATTACCTTCGGAGGGATATAATGCTGTTTTCTTTTATCTTAGGAGCTATAATAGGAAGTTTTATTAATGTGGTAGTATACAGGCTACCACGAAATATGTCCATAATATATCCCTCCTCTCACTGCCCTTTTTGCAAAAAAAGGCTTAGGTTTTACGAACTTATCCCTATTTTGAGCTTTTTATTTCAAAAGGGGCGCTGCAGAAATTGTAAGGCTAAAATTCCGGAAAGGTATTTTTTAATTGAGATAATAAACGCATTATTATTTTTAATTTTGTTTAATAAATTTGGTTTTAATATTTATTTTTTAAAATATGCTCTATTTATAAGCTTGTTAGTTATTGTATCCTTTATTGATTTAGAGCATTATATAATTTCAAATGAGGTTGTTTTTTTTGGGGTAATTGCGGGGATTTTATTTGCCTTTTTAGAAAAAAACTTTATGGCGTATTTTTTAGGCGCAATTTTAGGCCTTTTTGTTATGACTTTAATTTACCTTTTTTCCCGCGGCGGTATGGGGGCAGGGGATGTAAAGCTTGCCTTTTTAATAGGGCTTTTTGTCGGAAAAAAGCTTATTTTACTTTCGCTATTAATTTCCTTTGTCGTTGGAGCTTTTATTGGAATATTATTAATATTAAGTAAAATAAAAAACAGAAAGGACCCTATTCCCTTTGGGCCTTATTTGAGTATAGGTGCGGTTTTTACTATTTTTTATGGAGAAGAAATTTTAAATTATTACATTAATACGTTTTTAATGTAGTGGTGGAATGAGATTTAAATGATTAAAAGCATACCTTCTAAATCTTATGGTTTTACATTAATAGAATTAATTGTTGTGATAGGAATTATAGGGATTTTAGCTACTTTTGCTATTCCAAAATTTGAAACTACGGTTGATAATTTTAAACTAAGTATTGCCTGTGAACAGATTGCAAGGCATATATTGATTGCAAGGGAACGAGCGGTATCTGAAAGCAAAACTATTAGGATTGTATTTGACTTGGATTCAAAGAACAGCTATCAGGTATTAAATTCAATTCAGGGTATAAAGTATACCCTCCCTTCAGGTATTACATTTTGTTACACCAACTTTCCGAGCAACACTGTAGAATTTTATCCTTCTGGTGTACCTTCGCAAGGTGGCACTATTGCAATAAAGGGAAAATCTAAATCTTTATATGTAATTGTAACTCCTGTTACTGCAAGGGTAAGGATAAGCAATTCCCCGCCGGCTAATTAAATGTAAGTTTTTAAAAAGAGGTTTTTTATATGAAAGGCTACACCCTTATCGAAGTAGTTTTATCGGTTGCCCTATTGGCATTGATTTTTATCCCCGGTTTTATGCTGCTAAATGACAATTTATTAACGGAAAGAGTAAGTGAAGAAAGGACGATTTATGCCCATTTGGCTGAGCAAAAAATGGAAGAATTAGTTTCTAAACGTTTCGGCGAGCTTTATGCTAAAATTCCCTCTAATTCTAATATATATGAGGAGGAAGAAAGGGATTTAATTTATAATGGATATATGTTTAACAGAAAAATAAAAATTATTGCACAAAATTCCGGCCTAATCAAGTTGATTGTTACGGTTGAAGGGAAAAATGATAAAGGCGGGTCGGTCACGATTGCGACTTTTAAAGGAAAATTTAATTGAAATTAAAAAAAGTAGAAAAGGCTTTACATTGATAGAGCTTGTTTTAACCCTTGCCATTATGAGTTTATTTATGGTTACTGTCTTGAACGCTTATAAAGGGGCTGTTTCAACTTACGGCGTTATTTTGAAAAAAAGCGACAGCATTTTAAACGCAAGGACTATTTTAAACAGGATTATAGAAGATGTAAAATATGCTAAGGAAGTAAATTTATTGGACGAAGAGGGGACCGGAAGTGGAAATTTTAAAAAAATAGAAATCGTATTTATTAATTCTCAGGGGCAAGGGGAGAGCGTTTATTATTATTTTAATTCGGGTAATAAGACCGTATATCGGGAAAGCAACGGTACTTCAAACCCTGTTGCTCAAGTTGAGGACTTACGTTTTTTGTGGGAAGATAAGAATATAGGTAAGATAAAAATTTATATAAAGGTGAAATACAACGATTTGGAATATACTTTTACTTCCTATTCCACTCCTTTGTTCTTTTTGGTCAATTAAAATTTATATATTGAGAGGATGATTGAATGAAGGAGTTAAAATTAAAGAATTTTATGGAAGACGTGGTTTTTCAAATATTAGATGAAATTTTAATGGAAAAAAAGGATTTTTGTAGCTGTGAAAGGTGTAAAATGGATATTGCCGCAATAGCCTTGAATCACCTTCCTCCAAAATATACCGTTACGGAGTCGGGTGAAGTTTTTACTAAGGTGGAGCTTTTGAGCCAGCAATTTAGGGCAGATGCTTTAGTTGAGATTTTAAAGGCTATTGAGATAGTATCAAGGAAACCGCATCACTGATGAGGTGTTAAGATGTTCAAAAAAAAGACAAAAATTGGCATCGATATAGGCAGTGCATTTATTAAAGCTGTTGAAGCCTTTAAAACAAAAAATGGAATTTATATAAAGGAATTTATGAAAGTAGAAAAAAAAGAGGATGAAGAAGATATACTTTCCCTTTTAAAGGATATTAGATTGAAAATGGGCAAGAAGAACGTGGTATTTGGGCTTCCTTCAAAGCAAATTGTCTATAGGAATATTTCCCTTCCTAAAATGAATTCTAAAGAATTAAAGGAAGCCGTTTATTGGGAAGCTCAAGATTTTAGCATGGTTATTAAGGACGATTTTACTTTTGATTATGAAATAATTTCAGAAAACGACCAGAATGCACAAATTCTCTTAGCAGCAGCATCAACAGCAGTGATAAAAGAATATATTAAAATATTTGAAAAAGCGGGATTTTTTGTGGAAGCAGTTGATGTATATCCTTTAGCGGTTAGCCGGGTATTTAAAGAAAAATTTAAAGAAAAAGTTATAGTTATACTGGATTTAGGCCAGAGCCACAGTGAAGCAGCTATTTTAGAAAATGGTATACTTTTTTTTAGTAAAACCTTTAATTTTTCAGTTTCCTCAGAAAGATCTAAGATAGTAGAATTTATTCAAGAATTTACAAGATTCATAGATTATTACTCCATTCAAAGAAAGGGTAAAGAGGTAGAGAAAATTGTGTTAATTGGTGGAGGAAGCAAGGTTTCTTATATAGCAGGAATGTTATTTGAAAATTTGAGTTCTGAAATCATTTTTGCGAGGGATTTGAAACCAGAGGAGTTAAAAGTTTACGCATTGAAAAATACATCCTTTTTTGATTTATCGGATTACTGCAATGCCTTAGGGTTTGCAATGAGGGGATAAAATGAGCAAGCTAAACTTGATTCCGCAGGAGATACTTTTAAAAAGGAGAAATAAGAGAAAATTATTGGTTACTTCTTTTTGCGTAGGAGTAGTAGTACTTGTTCTGCTTTATTTTTTTGTTACGTTTTTTGCAAATATCTTTTTTTTAGAAAGGGATATAGCACTTTATCAAGATAAAATACTAAAAATACAAAACCAGTTGGGTGAGGAAAAGGATTTTCAAAGGGAATTAAATGATTTAAGGAAAAGGGAAGCAATATATTTAAGTTTAATTAAAGGCAAAACCTATTTTTCAGATTTAATTTCTAAAATTGAAGGTCAAAAATCTGGTGATATTGTTTTAACTTCAATTATTCTAAAAGACACAAAAAATATTGGCATTATCGGTTTTAGTTCTTCATTGCTTTCCTGTTCAAACTATATAAATAAATTGAAAGCTGTTGATAAAATAAAAGATATATTTTTAAATCACATCCGCTTCGATACTTCAAGAAATGTATATTATTTTGAATTGAATGTGATTTTAAAGTAATACTTTGACAGGGTGAAAAAATGAGACCAATAAAATTTTCTTTTAAGATAAATTCAAAACTTTCACGGAGGGAGAAAAATCTTCTTCTTTTACTTTTTATAGTTCTTATTTTTTATATTATTATGAATATTTTTATGCCTTTACTTCAAAACTATAGACAAAAGCAGGAAAAGTTGATGTCATTGAGGGAAGAATATAAAAAAATGGTAGATTATTATAATGGTTTAATGCGAGAAAAAAAATATATGGGAGAATATAAAAAGAAAAGAGAAGAGGTATTAAGTATACTTCCTGATAATGGTAATTTAGAAAATATTATAGAAAGTATTGATTTATTGTCGTCTAAAAATAATGTTAAAATTTTGATGATAAAACCTGAAGGAGAAAATACGGGGGAAAAAGGTGAAAAATATGTATCTTTTTTTATTCAGATAGAAGGAAGTAAAAAAGATTTATATTCTTTTATTTCGGATTTTGAAAACCAAAAGAGGTTGACCTTTATAGACAGCTTTGTAATAAATTTTAATAATGAGAATATTGGAAGTGTTGAATTGAAGGTTAGATACGTTTATTACTAAATTTTTACTCTATTTTTTTATAAATTATAATGTTTTAAAGAAATCCTATTCAATATTAGTTAAATATGGTAATATAAATTTGATTATAATTTTAATTTAAAAGTTTGGAAGGGAGGGAAAAAGTGAGCAATATCCGCATTGAAAAGCTTCGCAGTGCATTAAAGGGAAAAAATTTAAATTCTGCTGTTATTTTTAAACCCGAAAACATGTACTATCTTTGTGGTTATACCGGTGAAGGTTTTATTTTAATTACTGAAAATAAAATTTACATATTTACTGATTTTAGATACGTAGAACAGGCAAAGAAGGAAAGTCCGTATTGTGAAATAGTAGAGTATAAGCCGGGAATTTCACCTTATAGCCTTCTTTCAAAGGTTTTAAAGGAAAATAACATATATAATACAGGAATCGAAGAAAATATAATTACTTTAAAGAATTTCGAGGATTTAAAGCAAAATTTGGAAGGCATAGAAATTGGTAGAATTGGCGGTGTTGTAGAGAAAATAAGAATGATAAAGGATGAAGAGGAAATTGAAAATATAAAAACAGCTCAAAAGATTGCGGACATGGCGTTTATATATATATTGGACTTTATAAAACCGGGGATATCGGAGAAAGAAATAGCTCTTGAATTAGAATTTTTCATTAAGAAAAATGGCGCTGAAGGTCTATCTTTTCCAACGATTGTAGCAAGCGGCGAAAGGGCTTCTTTGCCTCACGGAGAACCCACTGAAAGAAAATTAAAAACAGGGGATTTTGTAACATTAGATTTTGGGGCAAAATTTAAGCACTACTGTTCAGATATGACAAGGACGGTATTCTTGGGCAAACCAAATGAAGAACAGCTAAAGATTTATAGAATAGTTAGGGAAGCACAGGAGAAAGCATTGGAATACATAAGGCCGGGTGTTCTGGGTAAGGATGTTGACAAGGTTTCAAGGGATATCATTGAAAGTGAAGGCTTTGGCCCAAATTTTGGGCATGGTTTAGGGCACGGAGTTGGAATTGAGATACACGAAGAACCGAGGCTGTCCAAACTTGGTGAAGAAGAATTAAAGCCTGGTATGGTTATTACCGTAGAACCGGGAATATATATCGAAAATTTTGGTGGTGTAAGAATTGAAGATTTGGTAGTTGTTACTGAGCAGGGTATAAAGAACTTGACAAAATCCAGTAAGGATTTGATAATTTTATAATGTTATATTCTTTTAATGAAAATACTAAGAATGGAGGTATCTAAATATGATTTCAACGAATGACTTAAGGCCCGGGGTAACGGTTGAAATTGATGGAGAAGTTTATGTTGTTGTTGAATTCCAGCACGTAAAGCCAGGTAAAGGGGCGGCTTTCGTAAGGACGAAGATTAAAAATGTAAAAACTGGTCAGGTCTTTGAAAGAAACTTTCGTGCAGGTGAAAAATTGAACAGGGCTATTTTAGAAAGAAAAACTATGCAGTATTTATACGAAACAGATGGTACATACTATTTCATGGACACACAAACTTATGAACAAATACCTTTAACCAAAGAACAGCTGGGTGATGCACTGAAGTTTTTAAAGGAAAACTTGGAAGTAATGGTTGTTTTCTATGAGGGGAAAGCCATTGGTATTGAACTTCCTACATTTGTTGAACTTAAGGTTGTAGAAACGGAGCCCGGATTTAGAGGTGATACTGCAACGGGTGGTTCAAAGCCTGCTACCCTTGAAACAGGTGCTGTAGTGCAGGTTCCGCTTTTTGTCGAAATAGGCGATGTAATAAGGATTGATACCAGAACGGGTGAATATTTAAGCCGAGTTTAATTTCAAAGGAGGATTTATATGAGTGATTTGAAGGCTAAAGTATCCTATGTAAAAGGTCTTGCGGATGGCTTAGGACTGGAGGATTCGAAGGAAAAAAGATTACTTTTGGAAGTCATAAATTTACTTGAAGAAATTGCTAATGAAATCGATGAAGTAAGGGCTTTCTCTGAAGCCACGCAGGAGTATGTTGAAAGTATTGACGAGGATTTAGGAAGATTAGAAGAAGAGCTTTATGGAGATGTAGATTACGAAGAGGATGAAGACGATGAAAATTATTTATACGATGAGGAAGAGGAAGACGAAGATGAAGAAGATGACGAGGATTATGATGAAATAGATTTTGACGAAGACGATTTAGTAGAAATAGAATGCCCTAATTGCCGTGAAACTATATACATTGACAGAAGCCTTTTGGATAACAACGAAGTTACCGAATGTCCTAACTGCAAAACAGAAATAAATCTTAATTTTGAAGAAGATAGTAAGGAACAGGAAGATTAAGGAGGGTGAATACCCTCTTTTTTTATTTATTTATTTTTCTTTTTTAAAGTCATATTACCCTTTTTTTTAAAATATAAATTTATAACAAGGGGGGACAAGGTTTGTACAAAGAAAATTTTTTCAGGTTATTTGAAAAAGATATTTTACCGATACTACCTTTAAATATAAGGGGAATAATGCAGAAGATAAGAGAAGAAAAGTTAGCGGAACTTGAAGAGATAAGACTTCGTACAGGTAAACCACTGACATTGATTTTTACTGAAAATGATTTTTTTGTTACATTCGAAGGATTTTTAACTCAAAATCCAGCAATAGCTTATAAGGTAACTGAAGAAGATGCTTTAAGGCTGCTTTCTCTGATAAGTCAAAATTCTATATATGCAGTAGAAGAAGAAATAAAAAATGGTTATCTTACACTTAAAGGCGGCCACAGGATAGGCTTGGTTGGAAAAGCTGTAGTGGAAAATGGAAAAATAAAAACATTAAAGCACATTTCAGGTTTTAACATTCGCATAGCGAGGGAGGTAATCGGTGCAGCAGACAAGGTTTTACCCTTCATTATAGATAAAGATGGCCAGATATTGAATACTTTGATATTATCGCCGCCAAAGGCAGGGAAGACTACGCTTTTAAGGGATTTGATAAGGCAGATTAGCAATGGAAATCCAAAGCTGAATTTAAGAGGATTTAAAGTGGGTGTGGTAGATGAACGTTCAGAGATTGCAAGCTGTTTTGAAGGGATACCTCAAAAGGATGTAGGTTTAAGGACCGATGTGCTGGATGCATGTCCAAAAGCTTTAGGGATTATGATGCTTTTAAGGTCTATGTCTCCTGAAATAATAGCAACCGACGAAATAGGAAGACCCGAGGATGTGACTGCAATAGAAGAAGCTATTAATGCGGGTGTAAAACTTATTGCTACTGCTCATGGCAAGGATATTGAAGATGTAAAAAAAAGACCTATTCTAAGAGAGATTGTTGAAAGAGGAATTTTTGATAGGTATGTAATTTTGGGCTTTACAAAAGGGGCTGGGACCTTAGAAAAGGTTTTAGATGAAAATTGTGAATTGATATTTAATGGTGTTTTGATGAAAAGGGGGTATTTGAATGTTGTTTAAAGTTTTAGGGGGAATTCTGATTCTTGCTTCTTCATCTTCCATAGGATTTATAATAGCAAATTATTATAATGAACGGCCAAAATTATTAAGACAATTACAAAATGCTCTTTCAATGCTGGAAACCGAAATAAATTTTTCAAATTCTCCATTACCGGAGGCTTTACGCAATGTAGCATTAAGGTGTGACAAAGATGTAGCTTTCCTTTTTTCAAAAACGAGAGAGTATATAAATTCAATGGACGGTTTTACTGCATCAGAGGCCTGGGAAAAGGCTTTAAAATCTTATTCTAAGGCTAAATCCTTAAATGAAACAGATTTTGATATACTTTATGCTTTCGGTAAATATTTGGGAACGTCCGATAGAGAAGACCAGATAAATAAATTGAAGCTTGCCATTTCTCAATTAAAATCTCAAGAAGTGAAAGCGGAAGAGGATAAAGATAAAAGTGAAAGGGTATGGAAGTATTTAGGGGTCATGACAGGACTTTTAATAGTTCTTTTATTATTGTAGTTAGGGGGAAAAAGTATGGAAGTAAATATTTTATTTAAAATTGCTGCTATTGGCATAGTTATTTCAATAATTAACAGTGTTTTAATAAGATCGGGCCGAGAGGAACAAGCCCAATTTACAACACTTGCAGGTGTTATTTTAGTACTTTTAATGATTATACCCTTACTTACCCGATTGTTTTCTAATATAAAAACCATGTTTCAAATATATTATTAATTTTTCTTGAAGGGGTGTATTAATGGAAATTATAAAAATAGTCGGAATAGGTATCGTTTGCGCAATATTTATAGTCCTTTTAAATAAAGATAGGCAAGAGATTGCAATACAGCTTTCAATAGTGGCAGGAATAGTCATATTTTTAATGGTTTTAAATAAAATAGGTTCGGTTATAGATGTTTTAAGCGAGTTAGCATCAAAATCCAATATTCAGTCCTTTTATTTTAACACTATTTTAAAAATAATAGGAATTACCTATATAGCAGAGTTTGGTGCACAAATTTGTAGAGATTATGGCTCTACCTCAATAGCATCAAAAATTGAATTTGCGGCAAAAGCAATAATAATGTACCTTTCAATTCCAATAATTTTTGCTGTGGTTCAGACACTTTTTAAGATACTTCCTTAAGAAGGAGGATCTCTTTGAGAAAAAAGATTTTAATGATATTGATATTCATATTATTTTTTTACACGGTCAGTATTAATAAACCTAATATTTGTTTTGCAGATATAACTGATGAAGTAGAAAGACAATTGAAAGATATGGAATTAGATAGGATAAATTCTTTTTTAGAAGAAATAGAAAAAGAGTACAAAGAATATATGCCTCCCTTTGATTTAAATTTCATGTTGGATTTCATCAAAGGAAAAAGCAGATTTGATGTAAAAAGTTTTTTTATCGGGCTTTTAGAATACCTTTTTAAAGAGATAAAAGCCAATTATAACCTTCTTGCAAAACTCATAGCTATGGCCGTAGTTTTTGCAGTTTTGAAAAATATGGAGTTAAATTTTGAAAATAAAAATATAAGTAATTTAGCACATAGTGTAATTTATATGGTTTTGATAATAATTGCGGTTCAGAGTTTTTATGTAGCATTATCAGCAGGAAAACAAGCAATAGAAAAAATGGTTTCTTTTATGCAGTCCCTTTTGCCCGTTATGATGTCCTTGCTGTTAGCAGTAGGCGGAAAGGTATCAACAGCTGTTTTACATCCTTATATATTTGCGGCAATAACCGCTTCAAGCACTTGGATAAAAGATATTATACTGCCAATTGTAGTTTTAATTGCGATTTTAAATATAGTTAATAATATTTCGGAAAGTTTTCACGTTTCACAATTGGCAGTCCTTTTAAAACAAGTGATGATACTATTAATTGGTTTATTCCTATGCGTTTTTTTAGGAACCATAGTGGTAACCGGAGCAGCATCTTCAGCAGTTGATGGGATTTTTATCAGAACCATGAAATTTGCTTCTAAAAATTTAATTCCTATTGTAGGTGGAATATTTGCGGATACGGTAGATACAGTTATCGGGTGTTCTTTGATTATAAAGAATATGTTGAGCTTGGCAGGGCTTATTGTAGTGATTATTATTACAGCCTTTCCTATATTAAAAATATTTTCCATAGTATTTATTTATAGAATTGCTGCAGCTGTTGTCCAGCCTCTTGGAGAAAAATCATTGGTAAAAAGTTTGGAAGATATTGCAAATAGTTTAGTATTGGTAATTATTTGTATTGCTTCGGTATCCATAATGTTTTTTATAGCTATAACAGTAATTTTATCTGCGGGTAATACTGCCACAATGATGAGGTGAAATAATGGAGTCTTTAGTAGCTTGGGTAAAACAGATAATTATTATAGTTATGTTTTCTGTATTTATAGATTTTTTCATACCGAGTGGTAGTTTTTCAAGATATGTAAAGGTAGTTATAGGAATGTTGATAGTTTTAGCTTTATTGAATCCCGTTATAATGTTTTTAGATAGAAATATGATTTATGATCAGAATTATTTTAACATTAAAAGTTTCTTGGATAGAAGGGAAGCAGCAGATTTATACCATCTCTCCAAAAGCGAAGAAGCAAAGAGAAATGTAGTAAAAAATTACAAAAATGAATTGGAAAGTATAATAGAATACCAAATCAAAAAGTTGACAGATTATGAAGTTGACAGGATTACAGTGGAAGTAGAAGATAAGGAAAATAAAAACTTTGGGGAAATTAAAACAATAAATTTAGAAATAAAAAATAAAGGTAAAATTGATGAGCAAAAAATTAAGAAGGTCTCGGTGGATTTGAGTAAAAATAACGAAAGTGAAGAAAGTGATGAAAGTATAAAAAATTTAATTGAGGTTTTAAGCAATATTTATAATATCCCCAAAGAAAACATAAATATAAAGCTGGAGGGATCCTGATGAAAAATTTTATAAAGGAAGATAAGATAATAAATTTAGTATTTAACAATAAAATTATTATTTTTCTCTTCATATTAGGAATTTTTCTCATGACGTTCGGGGGGTTTTTTTTAAAAAAGGACAATAATTCTGTTGGGGGGCAAAAAAGTGTTATAGAAAATGTAGTGACTGAGGATTATCAAAAAAATATAGAGAAAAAATTAGAAGAAGTATTAAGCAGGGTAGAAGGTGTAGGGAAGGTAAAGGTTATGATTACCTTTGGAAGCGAGGAAGAAGTAGAACCGGCTTTCAATACGGTGGAAGGAGAAACCGTTACCGAAGAAAAAGATAATGAAGGAGGGATGAGGACAGTTACCGAAAGAGAAGTAAATAAACAAGTTGTTTTAGTGAATAAGGAAAATAAAAGTGAGGCCTTAATTGTAAAAAAAGTTATACCTGAAATAAAAGGAGTATTAATTGTAGCTGAAGGAGGAGAATCTTCTGAAATTGTAGATAGGTTGACTAAAGCTGCATCAACCCTTTTAAATATTCCAGTATATAAAATTAATATTCTTCCTTATGTAAAAAATTAAAGGAGGGGGAAGACAAATGACGTTTTTGCTAACAAGAAAAAGAATAATAGTAAGCGTTTTATTGATTTTATTAGTTTTTTCAGTTTATTTAATGGTAAAAAACGACCATCCCAAGCTCTCTTATATAAGAACAAATAAAAATGAAAAGAATACGGTGCAAATAGTGAATAAAAATGGATTGGAAAAAAATTTTTTTATTGATTACAGGCTGGAAAGGGATAGGTTGAGAAGCCAGGAAGCAGATTATTTAAGAGAAATCATTAATAATCCCAACGCGAGCAAAGAATCAAAAGAGAAAGCACAAAAGGATTTAATTGCCCTTGCCCAGAAGATAGAAAAAGAAATGATGATGGAGAATTTAATAAAAGCAAAAGGTTTTGAAGACTCGGTAGTGCTGCTCGCTGAAAATTCCGCAAATGTTGTTGTAAAATCCAGCGGATTGCAGACTAAGGAAGTAGCTCAAATTACCGATATAGTGACGAGGATCACAGGTCTTCCCATTGATAAGATTACGATAGTAGAGAGAAAATAAAAAATATTATAATCAATTGTAATCGGTAGATATTTTTGTTATAATTTAAGAGAATTGGTTAATTTTTTGCAGTTTGGAGGTACATAATTATGGTTATCGACAACGAAAAGGGTTCTGTAAAAATTGCCGACGAGGTTGTCAGTGTCATTGCAGGACTTGCAGCAACTGAAGTATCAGGTGTTGCGGGAATGAGCGGTGGTATTGCTGGGGGCATTTCAGAAATTTTAGGTAGAAAAAATTTATCAAAAGGTGTAAAAGTCCAAATAGGAGAAAAAGACGCGGTTATAGATATTTACCTTATTGTTAATTATGGTGTCAGGATTCCAGAAGTAGCATGGAAGGTGCAGGAAAACGTTAAAAAAGCTGTAGAAAATATGACCGGGTTAAATGTTACCGAAGTTAACATCCATATACAAGGAATAAATTTCGAACAGCCTTCAAAAGAACAACAAAAGTAATTTTTAAGCCCCCTAAAGGGGGCTGATTTCCATTGAAAGGGGTTTTTAGATGTTGACAGAAAAAATATTTTTGGGTTTGTATTCAATATTAATTGCATTTTTATCTGTTTTTATGCTTTTTTATTCTTTAAGGCTTCCTTTTCCTTTTTTGAATTTATGGACAGGTTATGGTGCATTTTTTGGTAGGTTTGAATTTGCACCCTTATTTGCTGTAATTTTTTTACTAAGCATATACACTTTATATTTATCTTTAAGGGTAAAAAGAGGAGACTTTACAGAAGTGAATAGTTCGGAAATAGGAACGGTTAGCGTTTCTTTCAAAGCTATAGAAGAGATGGTAGGAATACTATTGAAAAAGTATGAAACTGTTAAAGAAACAAAAATAAAAATTATTAAAAAAGAAAACAAGGTAAATTTAAAACTTTACATTACTGTTACACCCGATGCGATAATTCCCGAACTTTCTTCTGATATTCAAAAAACCGTAAAGGAAGCCCTTGAATCGGCAGCAGGTGTTGTTGTTGAAAATATTTATATAATAATAGACGATGTATATAAAGCAGCCCAAAAAAGGGTAAAATGAGGGGTGAAAGAATGAATTTTTTTTACGACCTATGGGATAATCATAGAGGGAAAATTATTGGAGTAACTATTGGTTTCATTATAGGGCTTTTGATATTAATTTTCGGTTTTTTTAAAGCTCTTTTTTTAATATTTTGCAGTGCGGTAGGTTATTTAATAGGGAAATGCATTGATAAAAATATTCCGTTGAGAGAAATGATAAGTAAATTAATGCAGCCATACAAATAAATCATTAGGGGAGGCAGGATTTTTTGACGAGAAGATTGGCAAGGGAGATAATTTTCAAAATGCTTTTTGCTTTCGAGTCGGGGAAGAATACTCCTCAAGAGGCTTTAATAATAGCCTACGAAAAACCTATAGAGGAGAAAGATAGGGAATATATTTTAAAGGTATGTGAAGGTGTAATAGAAAATTTGGAAACAATAGACAGGATAATTGAAAAATACACCATTGACTGGAAGTTAGAAAGACTTTTACTCACCGATAAGACCTTACTTAGGCTTGCTATTTATGAAATGCTTTTTTGTGAAGACATTCCCGAAAGTGTTTCCATAAATGAAGCGGTGGAACTTGCGAAGATCTATGGTGATATGAAATCACCAAAATTTATAAATGGAGTTCTCGGAGCGATTGCAAGGGATTTGGATAATATTAAAAAAAGTTTATAGTTAAATTATGTGTCTTTTTGCGGGGGTTTTTATGGACTCTGAAATATTTTCAGTGGGAGAAGTAACAAGATATATAAAGTCTTTATTTGAAAACGATGAAATATTAACGGAAATATCCATTCGTGGTGAAATTTCTAACTTTAAGTGTCATAATTCAGGACATTTCTATTTTTCTTTAAAGGATGAAGAGGCGCAAATTAGATGTGTTATGTTTAAAAGCCGTAATACAAATTTAAATTTTACACCTCAAAATGGGCAAAAAGTTATTGCAACGGGCTACATCACAGTATATGAAAAAAACGGTGAATACCAACTTTATGTGGAAACTTTGGAAAAGGATGGTATTGGAGAGCTTTTTCTTCAATTCCAAAAATTAAAAGAGAAATTACAGGAAGAAGGTTTGTTTGACGATTCCCGAAAAAAAAACCTGCCTTTTTTACCTCAAAACATAGGCATTGTGACATCAATCAACGGAGCTGCTTTAAGGGATCTTTTAACGGTTATAAAAAGAAGGTTTCCTAACGTCAATATAATTATTGTCCCTGTATCGGTTCAAGGGGAACAGGCAAAAGATGAGATATCTGAAGGGATAGAATTATTGAATATTTACGGAAAGGTAGATGTGATTATAGTTGGAAGAGGTGGGGGATCTATAGAAGAATTATGGGCTTTCAATGAGGAAAAAGTAGCGAGGGCAATAGCAAATTCAAAAATACCCGTAATTTCTGCTGTGGGGCATCAAACGGATTTTACTATAGCTGACTTTGTTGCAGATATGAGAGCGCCTACCCCATCTGCTGCAGGCGAGATGGTTATACCCGAGAAGGAAAAATTAAAGGGTAATTTAGAAATTATACAAAAGAGATTGTTTAACCGTATTGAAACGATAATAAATACTAAGAGGCAGGAAGTTGAATATTTGAAAAGATACTGCACCATGAGAAAATTCAAAAGTATTGTGGATTCTAAAAGGCAGGACTTGGATGAAATATTAAAGGAACTTGTATTATGTATAGAAAATTTTATTGAAGTAAGGAAGACAAATGTAAAAAATTTGTTAGAAAAGTTGAATGATTTAAGCCCTATTGCCGTATTAAAGAGGGGTTACAGTATTTGTCAAAATGAGGATAATAAGATTATTCGAACAATTGAAGATGCTTACATAAATCAAACTATAAAAATAATGCTTTCAGATGGCATTATAAGGTGCAGTGTGAATTCCAAAGAAAAAAGGGTGATAGAATGAAATATGAAGAAGCAATAGACAAGCTTTCAAAAATTGTTGAAAGGCTTGAGGAAGGTTCCTTATCCTTAGAAGAATCCCTTACCTTGTTTGAAGAGGGCATAAGGCTTACGAGAATCTGTATGAAAATCTTGGATGAAGCGGAAGGCAAGGTCCGAATTTTAACTAAGGAGCTAAACGGAGAAATAAAACTGATAGACTTTGAAGAAGGAAGTGCGGAAAATTGAAAGAATTAGAAAATGAATTATATGAATGTAAAATATTGGTTGAGAGAGCTTTAGATAAATTTTTGCCCGATGAAAATTTATACCCTTCTGAAATTTTTAAGGCAATGAGGTACAGTGTTTTCGCAGGAGGGAAAAGGTTAAGGCCTATTCTTGTAATGAAATCAGCCGAGTTGTTTGGACTTCAAAAAGAGAAGGTTCTTCCAACAGCATGCGGTATTGAAATGATACATACCTATTCTTTGATTCATGATGATTTGCCGTGTATGGACAACGATGATTTCAGAAGAGGAAAGCCCACATGCCATAAGATGTTCGGTGAAGCGATTGCCTTATTAGCAGGTGATGCATTATTAACTCATGCTTTCTATGTGATAGCAAAAAATAAGGATGTAGAAGGGATAAAAGAAAATGCTGTGCTTGACGTAATTGCCAAAATATCAAAGGCAAGCGGCCCCTTAGGCATGGTGTCAGGGCAGGTTGTTGATATTTTGTCTGAAGGAATAAATATTGATGAAAAAACTTTGTATTTTATGGATGTAAAAAAAACTGCTGAGCTGATAAAGGTAAGTCTGTGGGCCGGTGCACGACTTGCAGGTGCTGATGAAAAGGATCTTATAAAAATTGAAACCTATGGAGAAAAGATAGGTATAATGTTCCAAATAATTGATGACATTTTGGACACAAATGGAGATGAAAAAATAATTGGCAAACCTGTTGGAAGCGATATAAAAAACGATAAAAATACTTTTGTAAAAATGTTTGGAATAGAACAATCTAAACTTTTGGCAAATAAATTAGCCAAAGAAGCAAAAGAAGTCCTTATAGAATTTAAAAACAAAGAATTTTTTATGATGCTTATAGATTATCTATTAAATAGGAGCCAATGAGCATTAGAAACTTTTAAGGCTTATTAATTAACATTACTGATTTATAAGCCTTAAGTGGGTTTTTTTTATTTCTTTTGGGGTTTGTAACGAACAAATGGTTTATGTTATAATTGAATTCGCAATAAAGACAGGTGGCGCAGTATTCTAGTCGAAATCTACTTCTCTGAAGACGGGGCTAAAAATCCGTCGAGGGCACATCGATGAAGTTCCTTGTGCTGGCTTTCGACGCCCAGTCGGGGGCTGGTGCAGGGAGTAAGGAAATGGGGCAGCCCGCAACGGCATGCGGGAAATTGACCCTATTTCCGTGGAGACCCAAGTTTGTGGTCTTATCGTAAAGAAAGGCTACGGCTTGGGGGGTGAACCTGCATCCGATACCAAAAGTGTTGGGTGCAGTGTAGCCTGCCTTGAGTGGTATGGGTGGAAAAAGTAGTTTTTACTTTGAAACCCATGCTGCAAAAGAGGCTAGGAGAAGTGTGATTTCGGTGAGGAAAACTCCTAGACTGTTCCCTTTTAGGGAAGCAGGTTGGGGATTACAGTGCGGACTAAGTGGCAATCCAGTCCTGCTTTTGGTGACAAAGCAGAAGAAGGCTTAAAGGGGAACCGCCCGTGCGGCGACGACGGGTGCCTTCTTGGGAAAACCTACTGGACCTAAGCCGCAATATTTACCCAACCTGTGGCCACCTGTCGCAAAAGATTATGAGGTGGATTTTTTTGAGAAAAACAAAATCCGATAAAAAAAATAACATGATATCTCCGAAGAGTAACAACGGAAAACCAAAAGCCCAATGGATTGTTAAAGTAGTTTTTTTGGCTTTTGGTTTATCCGTTTTTTTTAGCTTTTCTTCTGAGATATTGATGTCAAGGGTAAATCTATTAATTTCTTTTATTATTCTTATTGGAATAATATTCATAGGAATTTTATTTGATATAATAGGTACAGCGGTTACATCCGCTGATGAAGCACCTTTTCATGCAATGGCTGCTGATAAGGTCAAAGGTGGAAGGGAAGGAGTAAGGTTAATTAGAAATGCAGATGTGGTTTCAAATTTTTGCAATGATGTGATCGGTGATATTTGCGGGATTATTAGCGGATCGGCAGGTGCAGCCATAGTATTGAAGATTTTTATTACAAAAGGTGGAGTAAAAGAAACTTTAATGAGCATTATTATTTCCGGCATTATTTCTACTTTAACAGTAGGAGGTAAAGCCTTAGGGAAGAGCTTTGCCATAAATAATTCAAAGGATATAGTGTATAAGGTTGCTTATCTTGCTTATTTAATAAACGAAAAATTTGGAATAGATATTATACCTTCTAAAAATTCGCGGAAAAAGGGTTAAAGGAGAGAAAATTGTGACTAAAGAAAGGCTTGATGTGCTTCTTTTAAAAAAAGGCTTATTTAATAGCAGGGAAAGGGCGAAAGCGGAGATAATGGCTGGAAATGTTTATGTGAACGGCAAAAAAGTCGATAAAGCGGGTACTTTTGTACCTGAAGATGCAGAAATATTCATAAAAGAAAAAGCCATACCTTATGTTAGCAGGGGCGGGTTGAAATTAAAAAAAGCCTTAGATTTTTTTAATATAGACGTAAAAGATAAAGTTGCACTAGATGCAGGAGCATCAACGGGCGGTTTTACGGACTGCCTTTTAAAGGAAGGTGCAAAAAAGGTTTATGCGGTGGATGTGGGTTTTGGACAATTGGATTATAGTTTGAGGACAGATAATAGGGTCATAAATATAGAAAGGAAAAACGTCCGATATTTAACCTTTGAGGATATAGGCGAGTTAGTAGATATCATTACAGCTGATTTATCGTTTATTTCTTTAAAACTTATTTTTGAGCCTTTAAGAAAGCTGATAAAAGAAGATGGGGATTTAATAACATTAATTAAACCGCAGTTTGAAGTGGGTAAAAATGAAGTTGGGAAGCACGGTGTTGTCAGAGATAAAATACTGCATGAAAGGGCAATAAGAGAAGTATTATTGGATGGAGAAAAAAAAGGTTTTTATTGTCATGGACTTACTTTTTCTCCTATTCAGGGGCCTGAAGGCAATATTGAGTTTCTTGCCTGGTATAAAACAGCTAAATTTACAGGTTTTATCGATATTGAAGGTGTAGTAAGGGAAGCTCATGAGAGTTTTAAGAGGTGAGTTTATGAAGCATATTAGCCTGTTTGTCAATACTTCAAAACCAAAAGCTGTGGAATTATCAAAAAACCTGATAAATTGGTTGGAAGAAAAGGATTTTAAGGTTGTAAATAGTGTTGCCGTAGAAGATTTAAAAGTGGGTGAATTTAATTTAGATGGATCTGCGGAAATGGCAATTTGTTTAGGTGGGGATGGTACCTTGCTAAGTGTAGCAAGGAAGCTTGCACCTTTAAATATCCCTATTTTAGGTATAAATGTTGGGCATGTGGGCTTTTTGACAGAAATCGAATTAAAGGACCTATATAGGGATTTGGAATTTTTGAAAACGGGCAGGTTTTTTTTAGATAAACGAATGATGATAGAAGCGTATGTTAATAGAAAGGATAAAGTATTAAGTAATTTTTTGGCTTTGAATGATGTAGTAGTTACAAAAGGACCTTTTGCAAGGCTTATAAGGATAAAAGCTACATCTAATTACTCGTACATTGATACATATCCAGCAGATGGGCTTATAGTTTCTACTCCTACGGGTTCTACAGCATATTCCCTTTCAGCCGGCGGGCCGATAGTTAGTCCAAATATGGAGCTTTTGATTTTAACACCCATTTGTCCTCATACTCTTCAAAATCGTTCGATAATTGTATCAAAAGATGATATAATAAAGGTGCAGGTTTTTGCGGAACATCAGGAAATAATGCTTACTATTGATGGACAAGAAGGATATAAATTAATGCCCTATGATGAAGTAATAATAAAAAAATCAAAATATTATACAAATTTAATTAGAATAAAAAATAGGAGCTTTTTTGACCTTCTTAGAAAAAAGCTGAAAGAATCTGATGGAAGAAGTATATGAAGGAGGTATTTAAATAAGGTGAAGTCAAAAAGACACATGAAAATAAGAGAAATTATAAAAGAAAAACCTATAGAAACACAGGAAGAACTTGCAGAAGAATTGAAAAAAAGCGGTTTTAACGTTACTCAAGCTACAGTTTCAAGGGACATTAAAGAATTAAGGTTAATAAAGGTCTTGAAAAATGGCAAGTACTGTTATGATGAGCCTGAAAATATTATAACACCCTCAGAAAAACATTTAAGGATGTTTAAAGATTCAATTTTATCTATAGATTATGCTGAAAATCTAATTGTAATAAAGACTTTATCCGGTGCTGCTCAGGCAGCGGCTTTTGCAATTGACAATATAAAGTTTGAAGAAATTTTGGGAACGATAGCAGGTGATGACACCATTTTAGCGGTTGTTAGGTCAAAAGAAATGGTTAAGGATGTAGTAGAAAGGATTAAAAACATTATAAAGTAGTAGGGGGTTAATACATGCTCCTTAAACTTTCGATAAAAAATTTTGCTCTAATCGAAGACATATCTATAGATTTTAGACCAGGTTTAAATGTTTTAACTGGAGAAACAGGTGCCGGAAAATCAATTGTTATAGATTCTATAGGTTTGATTTTGGGTGAACGAGCGAGTACCGAGTTTATAAGAACCGGAGCTAACAGTAGTTTTATAGAAGCAGTTTTTGACAATAATAATGAGGAAGTTGGTAAAATTCTTGATGAATATGGAATAGAGAAAGAGGAACTATTAATTATATCAAGAGAAATTACTTCTCAGGGTAAAAATTTTTGCAGAATAAACGGCAAAATGGTTCCCCTTTCAGCTTTAAAGAATATTGGAAAGTACTTAGTAGATATTTTTGCCCAGCATCAAACATATCAATTGCTGTTTGACAGCAAATATCATTTAAAAATTATTGACGCTCTGGGTGGTGAAAAGGTAAATATATTAAAAAAAGAATTAAAATCAACCTTTGAAAAAATAAAAGAGATAAAAAAAGAAATCCAAATTTTACAAAGTCAAAAGAATGAAGACGAAAGATTAAAAGAAAGGTTGCTTTTTGAAAAGGAAGAATTAGAAAATGCTTCGCTTTTTCCCGATGAGGATCGGTTGTTAGAAGAAGAAAGGGAAATACTTGTTAATTTTGAAAAAATAATGAAATCACTGGTTTTAGCAGAAAATTTGCTTTATGAAGGTAACGACACCTTTCCAGTAGTAGAGATGCTTGACAAAATTATTGATGCTCTTGAAGGCATTATTCCCTATTTTAAAGACATAGAACCTGTTTTAAATACCATTAAGGAGTCCTATTATTCTCTACAGGACGCAGCTTTAAATATACAAAGGTTTATAAAGAAATTAGACTTCGAGCCAGAGAGGTTAGACCATATATATACGAGAATATCCTTTTTAGACCGGCTGAAGAAAAAATACGGAATGTCTTTAGATGAGTTAATAAAATACAAGGAAGAGATAAATAAAAGGCTTGAAGATTTGGTAAACATGGATGAAAAAATAGAAATAAAGAATAAAGAATACCATAAATTGTTAGAAAAATATAAAGAATATGCCATCAAACTGCATGAGATTAGAAAAAATATTGCTAAAGATTTAGAAAACAAAATGCTAAAAGAACTTTCGGAATTAGCAATGAAAGGCGTTCAATTTTATGTTGATTTTAAGTTTATTGAAGATGAAGAGGGAATGTTAATCGATGGTAAAAAAATTGCTTACGGAGATGAGGGTTTTGATTCTGTTGAATTTTTAATTTCTACAAATACCGGCGAACCATTGAAACCTTTAAATAAAATTGCTTCGGGCGGGGAATCTTCACGAATAATGTTGGCAATAAAAAATATAATTGCAGATGTGGATAAAATTCCTTGCATGATATTTGATGAAATAGATACGGGAATTGGAGGCAGGACAGCTCAGGTGGTAGGTGAAAAACTTTACAAAGTTGCTAAAAACCGACAAGTATTGTGTGTGACTCATTCACCACAGATTGCTTGTTTGGGAGATGCGCATTTTCAGATTAAAAAAATTGTCAAAAACAATAAAACCAGTACTGTAGTTGAGGAATTAAGTTTTGACAAACGGGTTGAGGAAATTGCAAGAATGTTAGGAGGAGCTGAAATTACAGAAAATACTCTTAAGTATGCAAAGGAAATGCTTAAAATGGCCTTTAATTTCAAACAAAAAAAATAAAATTAATAAAATAAATTTAATTTAAACCTTTAAGGAAAAAATCCTTAAAGGTTTTTTATTTTTATGAACTAATAAAAATTTACCTGTATAAAAAAGAACTTGAAGGAAATCTTAAATTTCAGGTTAACCTTTTTTAAAAGGAGTGAAAACATGAACTGGAAAAAGCGCCAGATTATAGGAATTGTATTAGCATTATTAATCCTTTTTTCTTCTTATGTTACCAATTTTTTATATTTACCAGAAAAATTAAGTCTGATTGAAGGTGTAGAGCAAAAAATTAACCTTAAAGTTCCTTTCACTTTTGAACTTTTATGTGATAAAGACAGTAATTTAGTTATAAATGGAGAAAAAGTAAAAAACCTTGTGAAAATAAATTTAAAAAATCCCATTACTATACAACCGGCAAAACTTGGCACTTATGACCTCGAATGGAGGCTTTTCGGGGTAATTCCTGTTAAAAAGACAAAACTGGAAGTTATTCCTCAAATAGAAGTGGTACCTGGAGGACATTCCATTGGTGTAAAATTAAGACCTAACGGAGTAATAGTAGTAGGGACAGGTGCAGTTTCTGATGAAAGCGGTAAAAGCCATTTGCCAGCAAAAGAAGCGGGTATTGAATTGGGAGATACGATAATAAAGGCTAATGGAATTTACGTTTATTCAGCAGAAGATTTATCGACAATAATTAATGATGACGATGATAAAATAATAACTTTGACTATAAAAAGGAATGACAATATTTTTGATGTAAACATTAAAGCGATAAAAAATAGATTGGGTAATTTTCAGTTAGGCCTATGGATAAGAGATATTACAGCGGGTGTTGGGACCCTCACTTTTTATGAGCCTGAAACAAAAGTTTATGCTGCCTTAGGGCATATTATATCTGATTCAGATACAGGAAAGATAATAGAAATTGGAAATGGGGAGATTATTCGCGCAAAGATTACCTCTATACTTCCTGCAAAAAAAAATATCCCTGGTGAAAAAAGAGGTGTTTTTGTAAAAGAAGATGAGGTAATAGGGAATATTTTATTAAACAATAATTTTGGTATATTCGGACAAATTTATAAACCCTTGGAAAATCCTTATTATAATCTTATTCCAATAGCTCCAAGCAGTTTTGTTCATCCAGGACGAGCTGAAATATTAACGGTTGTTGAAGGGGAAAAAATCGAACGCTATGAAATTGAGATATTAAAAGTTTCTAAGCAAAACAATCCTTCGCCTAAGAGCATGGTAATAAAAGTTGTAGATCCTAAACTTTTAAGAAAAACGGGAGGCATAATTCAAGGAATGAGTGGCAGTCCCATAATACAGGATGGATTTTTAATAGGCGCAGTAACTCATGTTTTTGTTAATGATCCTACTAAGGGATATGCTGTTTTTGCCGAATGGATGCTAAAAGAAATTGACAAAGTAAACTAGGGAAATCTATAAAAAATAATAGATTTTTATGTAAATTAAGGAGGTTTTTTCCTATATTTGTCGAATATATTTTATTGTTTTAAAAATTTTTCATATTGTTTTATAGGGGAGGTTTTAGTTTGGGGGGAAATAACAAAATAAGAGTTTTAATTGCTGATGATAACAAAGATTTTTGCGAACTTTTGCAAACATTTTTAAACGAAGAAAAAGATATTGAAGTGGTAGGTATAGCTTATGATGGATATTCTACTATAGAAGCGGTGAAGGAATTAAAACCTGATGTATTGATACTCGATATAATAATGCCAAATTTAGATGGCATAGCAGTTGTTGAAAGATTAATGGGGCAAAATTTAAAACCTAAGATTATTATTCTTTCTGCCGTTGGGCAGGATCGGTTCACGCAAAAGGCATTAATGATTGGTGCGGATTATTATATAGTTAAACCCTTTGATTTTAGTGTTCTAGCAGAAAGGATAAGAGAAGTTGCAAAAGAGGAAAATAGATTTACTCCTACCTCTATTATTAGCCATGAGGAAAAAGATGATGGCCAGAAAAGTTCAGCTTGTAATTTGGAAATGGAAATAACAAACATAATTCATGAAATTGGCATTCCAGCTCATATTAAAGGATATTTTTATCTAAGAGATGCAATTGCAATGGTTGTCAATAATATTGAACTTCTGGGGGCGGTAACAAAAGTTCTCTATCCTACAATCGCAAAGAAATATAATACCACACCAAGCAGGGTGGAGCGTGCAATTAGACATGCTATTGAGGTAGCATGGAATAGGGGATGCATAGAGACTATTAACAACCTTTTTGGTTACACAATACCAAAAGAGAAGGGAAAGCCGACAAATTCCGAATTTATAGCAATGATAGCTGATAAAATTAGAATGGAAAAGTTTGATAATATTGCAGTGTAATATTTTGATTAAAAGCGCGGATAAAAAACGCGCTTTTTGTATTTTGAATGAAACAAATGGAATACTAAATGTGGAAATAATTGTTCAGTAAAAGGAGTAAGTTATGATTTGCGGGCGGGCATGCGTGGATAAAAAGACAAAAAATTTACTATGTAAAATAAAGCCTGGAGAAATTGCGGTTATTTTTCATAAAGATTTGGATGTAATAGCTGCTGCAAGTCTAGTAGAAAAAAAGGTAAAAGCTGTAATTAATTTTGAACCTTCCCATAGCGGGCAATATTTAAATAAAGGCCCAGAAATTTTAATTAGTTCAAAAATTCCTCTTATCGATATTATTTCTACTTTTCAGGGCAGTATAAAGGAAGGTGACTTTGTAATAGTAAAAGAAAATGGCGATGTATATGTAAACGGAAATTATTTTGCAAGAGGACAATTTGTTGATTTGAAATACATAAAAATTAAAAATAATTATGCAAGAAAAAATATGGACAAATACCTTATAGATTTTGTGGAAAATACTATTAATTTTATTAAGAAAAATGAAGACCTTATAACCTCAAATTATAAAGTGCCAGAGACTAAGACTAATCTAAAAGGAAGACATGCTTTGATAGTAATAAGGGGGCACGAATATAAAGAGGATTTGTTAATACTTAGGGATTATATTGAAGAAATGAAACCAGTATTAGTAGGAGTTGATGGAGGGGCTGATGCTCTTTTAGAATTTGGTTATAAACCGGATATTATAATTGGTGATATGGATAGTATTTCAGATAAAGGCTTGTTATGTGGTGCTGAAATAATAGTTCATGCTTACCCTGACGGAAGAGCACCAGGAATTGAAAGGGTAAGAAAATTAGGATTAAATTACAGTATTTTTTCAGTATCTGGTACAAGTGAAGATGCAGCTTTTTTGTTTGCCTTCGAAAAAGGGGCTGATTTAATTGTGGCGGTAGGTACCCATACAAGTTTAGTAGACTTTTTGGAAAAAGGTAGAAGCGGGATGGCTAGTACTTTTTTAGTAAGATTAAAAGTGGGCCATATACTTATTGATGCAAAGGGGGTAAATAAACTTTATAAAGGTAGGGCGGGTAATTTTGATTTAATTTTTACCTTAGTTTTAACAGGTGTTATCCCTCTTCTTATACTTACAATAAATTCACCTTTTTTATTGCATATTGTTAAACTTTTATTCTTAAAGGTAAAGTTGGCTTTAATAATCTTTTAATTTTGAGGTGGTGAAATGTATCATTTTAAAGCCATTACTGTTTTAATAGTTTCGATTTTTATTTCATTAACTATTGGGTTATTAACGGGTTTTTCAATAAACGGAAATGAGATTCTGGTTTACCAGCAAAAAAATACGATTGAACAATTGGAAAAGGCATTAAACAAATTAAAAGAATTGGATGAGAAAAGAGCAAAGGAAGAAATTGAATTAATAAAAAAACAAAAGGAAGATTATGTTTTTTTAGAAGAGAACTTAGGGGAAATATTTAAAGACAAACTTTTAAACAAGAAAATAATAGTATTAGCATTAGAAAAGAGCGATGGAGAAAAATTTGCAGAGTTTTTGAAAAAAACTGGTGCGGAAATAGTAATTCTAAATATAAATGAAATGGTAAATCTTCCTTTAGATAGTGATTTTATTATATTTTTTAGGGAAAAGGGTAGTGATGATGCATTGACTCATAATGTTCTTAGCTCTTTAGAAAAATATAAAGGTAATAATATTTCTATTGTTGTTGCTCAGGATTTTCCCATTACAAAAAAAGACGAAAGATTTTTTAAAGAAAAAAAGATAGAGTATGTGGATGAAGTAGATAATGTTATAAAAAAATATAAATTAATACTTATGCTTTTTAAAAAATAAATTTAAACTTTGATTGAGAGTGATTTTTAAGGGTGAAAGCATGATTATAGTAATTTCCATAATTTTAACCGAGTATTTAATGATTCAATTTTTAAAATGGGATGTTACAAAAAGGAAAAACTACAAAGGTGTGGAAATTCCCACAGCTGGTGGAATAATTTTTATTATCGTAAATTCTATAATGAGTATATTTTTATTTACAATTTTTAGTGAAAGGTTGTTTATTTTATTAAACCTCATTGGAACTTTGACAATGGGAATTTTCGGCCTTATTGACGACACATTTGGCCAGAGAAATGTAAAAGGTTTTAGGGGACATTTTTTTTCATTTTTTAAAGGAAATTTGACTACAGGGGTATTAAAGGCTGTATTCGGCTTTTTAATTTCCTTTTTGATTTCTTTTGTAAAAAATATTGATAATATTTATTTTTTAATTCTCGATACTTTTTTTATATGCTTTTTTATTAATATTATAAATCTTTTAGATATGAAGCCTGGACGAGCTTGTAGGTTTTATCTTGTTTTAAGTATTTTAGCAATGATAATAGAAATTTATAAAAAAAGTTTTTATAGAATATGGCTAATGCTTCCTCTGTTTTGCTCGGTTTTTGTATTTTTACCATATGATGTGGGTGAAAAAATAATGATGGGAGATACGGGAGCAAACGTACTTGGCATTAATTTGGGCATAATTTATTCGTGGATACTTCCTCCTAATTTTAAGTTAATTCTTTTGTCTCTTTTAATTTTTATAAACGTCTTAGCTGAGAAATACTCTATTTCTAAAATTTTAGATAAAATAGGGGGAAGATGAGGTGAACAAAGATAAAGGTTTTATGATAAGGCTTAGAAGGGGTAAAGTTAAAAAGATTATAGAAAAAAGGGAAGGTGTGGAAGAAGTATTAGTAGAAGTTGAAGGTATCATGCAAAAAGCAATAAATTACGTTCAGATGGCCGGTCCAGTAAATATTGAAGATGAAGTGGTGCTTAATACTACAGCGCTATTTTTGAACCTAGGCAGTGGTGGTTACAATTTTGTTATTTATAATTTTAGCAATTCCCATCTTGATATTGGTCAAAAAGGACATATAATGAAATTAAGGTACACTCCATTACAAATAAAATGTTTATCTGTGGAGGAAAAGGGAAGCAGTTTGCGGGAAAAGATAGAAAATACAACCTCTTTAGAAGGGATGCCTGTTGTAATTGTACCATTACACAGTGCTATAGCTGCTGTATGTGCGTCCATAAAATATTTAAATGACAATGTAAAGATTGCGTATATTATGACCGATGGAGGGGCTTTACCGATTTTTTTTAGTAAAACGGTTTATGTGCTAAAAAAACTAAAGCTTTTAGATTTGACAATTACCGTAGGGCATGCTTTTGGCGGTGATTTGGAAGCTGTAACCCTGTATTCGGGATTAATTGCGGCGAAGGCAGCAGGGTGCCATATAGTCATTGTAGGCGTAGGTCCTGGAATTGTAGGTACAGAAACAAAATATGGAAATACTGGAATTATTCAGGGTGAAGCTATAAATGCCGTTAATATATTAAAGGGGAAAGCAATTGTTGTTCCCAGAATAATGTTAAACGACAAAAGGGAAAGGCATTATTTAGTAAGTCATCATACTTTAACCGCTTTATCAGAGATAGCTTTAACCAAAGCTTTTGTTGTTCTTTCCGAGGAAATGGATGTAAAAACAAGGGAATTGGTTTTAAAAAGATTTACTGAGTATAAAATATTAGAAAAACATGAAGTTATTTTTCGGGAAGGCAAAAAAGGAATCGAATATTTAAGGGGAATTAATTTCAATTTAATAACAATGGGGAAAGATTATGAACAAGAGTCCTATTATTTTTTAACTGCTGCAGCAGGAGGGGTATTTGCTGCAGAAAATATTAGATACTAAGGATACTAAGGGGGATAATAGATGGAGTTTTACGAAGAAACCATAGAATCAAAAAGAATTTTTGAGGGGAGAGTTATTAATTTAAGACTTGATAAAGTAAGGCTTCCTAATGGAAGAGAGTCTACGAGAGAAATAGTCGAGCATCCCGGTGCTGTTGCAATAGTTGCCATAAATGATAAAAATGAAGTTTTGATGGTGAAACAGTATCGTAAAGCCGTTGAAAGGGTTTTATTAGAAATCCCTGCAGGCAAAATTGAAAGGGATGAGAATATAGAAGAATGTGCCCAAAGGGAATTAATGGAGGAGACAGGTTTTAAAGCGGGAAAACTCATTTTTCTTGCAGATTTTTTCACATCACCGGGTTTTTCTGATGAGAGAATGTATCTTTTTTTAGCTAAAGACCTTTATGAAGAGAAAGGGTCGCAGGATGAAGATGAAGTAATTAGCCTTGAAAAAATACCTTTTTCGGAAGCAGTGCTTAGGGCATACAGAGGAGAGTTTAAGGATGGAAAAACTCTTGTAGGATTGTTGATTGCTGCAAAATTCATAAGTGAGGGAATAATCTAAATGAGGGTATTTGCTGATTTACACATTCATATAGGAAAAGCCAAAGGGAAACCTGTAAAGATTACTGCTTCATCAGATCTTACGTTGGAAAATATTTTGAATACAGCTTTATTGGAAAAAGGATTAAATATTGTAGGTATAGTTGATGCAGCTTCACCTAACGTATTAGAAGAAATAGACGAACTTATTAATAAAGGGGATTTAATAGAATTAGAAAATGGGGGTTATATTTACAAAGAAAAAATAGTTTTGTTTTTAGGAAGTGAAATTGAAACATTAGAAAAAACAGGTGTAGCACACAGCTTAGTATATTTTCCGAAAATAAAGCAAATGAAAGAATTTTCAAAAAAAATGGAAAAATATGTAAAAAATATAAATTTGAGTTCTCAAAGAGCTTCTATAAATGCAAAAGAATTGGTCAAAATTGCTGATAATTTGGGTGGTGTTTTGATTCCAGCTCATATATTTACTCCTTTTAAAAGTTTTTATGCCTGTTTTGATAGACTGTTTTATGCTTTTGAAAATTGTTTTGAAAAAATAAAATTCATTGAACTGGGTTTAAGTGCCGATTCTTTTATGGCTGATCATATATGCGAATTAGAGGACAAGATTTTTTTATCAAATTCGGATGCTCATTCCTTAGAAAAAATAGGTAGAGAGTTTAATGAATTTTTTACTGAAGAATTGAATTTTGAATCAATATTTTTACAGAAGAAAGAGGAATCAAAGATAACATCCAATTATGGACTAAATCCCAAGCTCGGAAAATACCATAGAACGCGATGTGACAAGTGCGGTTTTATAGCTGAAAATGAGCCACCCGTAATTTCTTGCCCTAATTGTAAAAATGAAGGGGTGGTAGTTGGAGTACTTGATAGGGTGTTTTTAATAAAAGATAAAGACTATAAAAAACCAGAACATAGACCACCATATATTTATCACTGCCCTTTAGAGTTCATTCCAGGTATAGGTAAAAAAACAAGAAAGCTACTGTTAGAAGAGTTTAAAACAGAAATTACAGTGTTATATTTTGCTGAGATAGGGGAAATTGCAAGATACTGTGGAGATAAAATTGCAAATAAGATTCAAAAAATACGAGATGGAAGGTTAGATTATAAATCGGGTGGTGGAGGAATTTACGGTAGAGTAATTATAGAGTAATTTTAAGTTATATTATTGCTATCCCCCGCATAATTATTTTATAAGTGGACGGGGGGAGATAGATTTTGCGCCATATAGTTGATATTATTATCGAATTTATAAAAAAAAATATAGGACTTTATATTTTACTAACAATAGTGTTAATAATTGGAATTATAGCAGGTAGTCTAACTGTAAATCTTCTATCGCCTTTGCAAAGAGAAGAACTAACAAAATATTTAAATATGTTCTTTATAAACTTAAACAACATTGATTTAGATAGTTCCAATGTTTTTTACACTTCGTTATCTAATAATATTAAAACAGTTATTACAATCTTTATTTCAGGGCTTCTTATTTTTGGTTTCCCATTAATATTTTTTATAATATTTTTCAGAGGGTTTATATTAGGATTCACGACAGGTTTTTTTATTGCAGAATTTGGATTAAAAGGTTTTCTGATTTCAATATTAACAATACTTCCTCAAAATATTTTTATAATATTAGGAATCTTGTCCATTGGGGTAACTGCTCTATATTTTGCTTTTGCACTTCTAAAATCTAAAGAAAGGTTTTATAAAGAAAGTTATGGTAATCTCTTAATAGGTTATCTTTTTTCTTCTTTTTTCTTTTCTATTTTTTTACTTTTAGCAAGCCTTTTGGAAGGTTACATTTCTCCCATTCTAATTAGAATTATTGCAAATTATTTTTCATAAAGGGTAAGGGTGGTAATAAATGGAAAAAATATTAGAAAATTTTTTAGAGTTCTTAGTAGTTGAGAGAGGCTTATCTAATAATACTGTTTTATCTTATAAAAATGATATTAATCAATTCATTAATTACATAAAAAACATTGGTATAAAATCTTTTAAAGAAGTCAATAGGGCAAATGTTATTTCTTATTTATTATTTTTACAAAGAAACAAAAGAGCCTCCAGCAGTATCTTAAGATCATTGGCGGCAATAAAGTCTTTTTATCATTTTCTTTTAAGAGAAAAAGTCATTGAAGAGGATCCAACCTATAACTTAGAAACTCCGAAGTTGGAAAAAAAGTTACCCAGGGTACTCACAGTGGAAGAAGTAGAAAAACTTTTATCTCAGCCCAATGATGAAGATTTATGGGGATTTAGAGATAGGACCATGTTGGAATTATTATATGCAACTGGAATAAGGGTATCTGAATTGGTATCATTAAAGGTAGAAAATGTCAATTTAGAAATGGGTTATTTAAAATGCATGGGAAAGGGTTCAAAAGAGCGGATTATTCCTATTGGCTCCGTAGCAATAAATTGCCTTAACTATTATATAAAAGAAGTTAGAGAAAAGTTATTAAAAAATAAAAAATCTGATTATTTATTTTTTAACCATCAAGGTAAAAGTTTAACCCGTCAGGGTTTTTGGAAAATCATCAAAAAATATGCAAAAAAAGCAAATTTAAAAAAGGAAATAACACCGCATACTTTGCGGCATTCTTTTGCTACTCATTTATTGGAAAACGGTGCGGATTTACGTTCTGTTCAGGAAATGCTGGGGCACTCTGATATTTCAACAACCCAAATATATACACATTTAACAAAAACAAAAATTAGGGAGGTCTATGATAAGACACACCCAAGAGCTTAGAGCTTAATGAATAACATTCCTCCGTGAAGGAAATTCTATGAGTGAAAGGAGGAATGTAAGTGAAATATATAAAAAATATTTTTATTAAAATCATTGCTATTAACATGATTTTACTCTTAACAATTTATTTATTTCCCTTTACTGCACAGGCTCGGGTGTTGCAAAATCAACCGAGTATTAAATCTCCTTCAGCAATATTAATAGATGCTTCTTCGGGTAAGGTATTATATGAAAAAAATGCTCACCAGAGGTTAGAACCTGCAAGTGTTACCAAGATAATGACCTTGCTTATTGCTTTTGAAGCAATTGAAAAGGGCAAAGCTAATTTTAACGATCAAGTGAAGGTTAGCGAGAGGGCTTGGAAAACAGGAGGAAGTCAAGTTTTTTTAGGGCCAGGAGAAGTTCAAACCTTAGAAACGCTTTTAAAATGTATAGTTATTTCTTCTGCTAATGATGCTTCAGTGGCTGTAGCAGAGCATATTGGTGGAAGTGTAGAAGGTTTTGTGAGGATGATGAATGAAAAGGCAAAAGAATTAGGATTAAAAAATACCAATTTTACAAATCCTCATGGATTATCTGACCCTAATCTTTATACCACTGCTTACGATATAGCAATTATTGCAAAGGAGCTTATAAAGTATCCCAAATTCTTCGAATGGTCAACAAAATTAGTAGATTATTTAGAACATACTGATAAAAAACGTGAACCAACAATGCTTGCAAATACAAATAAATTGTTAGGAAAGTATGAAGGTTTGGATGGTATAAAAACTGGGTATCATGAAAAAGCAGGATTTTGTTTTGTAGGAAGTGCAAAAAGGGGAAATTTAAGATTAATTTCTGTTGTAATGAATGCAGCCTCTTCTAATGATAGATTTGAGGATACTAAGAAATTATTGGACTATGGTTTTGGATATTTTAATTCTGTAACTGTTGCAAAAAAAGGAGCTACGGCAAAAAGGATAAAAGTAGAAAAAGGTTTACAAGAAGATATAGAAATAGTGTATAAAGAGGATAAAAGTGTACTTGTTGAAAAAGGAAAAGAAAACGAGATCACTACAAAAATAGAAATTCCAGATAAAATAATTGCTCCTGTTAAAAAAGGTGAGAAAGTGGGAATTTTAAAGGTTTATCAAGAAAATAAGGAAATAGGGCAAGTAGATTTGGTTGCAAAACAGGATGTAAAGAAAATTACTTATTTTGATATTTTAAAAAATCTGATAAGGGGATTATTATAGTTTTAAAAACACAAGGTGCACTTTAATAGGTGCACCTTATTATATTTTAAAGGCATTATAGGAAGGATTTTACAAAAAATTGTAGAAATAGTATTTAAAGCTTTGATTTTACCAACATTTGTTTTTGAAGGAGGCAGTGTGATGCTGCAAGAGGGGGCAAATTTCAGGTTTATTAAGGATGTAATGATTGTCAATTTAAAAGGAGAACTTGATCATCATATTGCGGATCGTATAAAAGAAGATATAGACTACGCAATGAGTAAAAAAAATATAAAAAAAATATTATTCAATTTCAAAAATGTGACTTTTATGGATAGTTCGGGAATAGGAATGCTGCTTGGGGGGTATAAAAGCATTAAATCCATAGGTGGGGCTTTGGGAGTTTGCAATGTCAACGAACGGATAAAAAAGGTCTTTGATATATCCGGTCTTTTCAGTATAATCCCGTGTTACACGGACGAAAATGAAGCAGTAGAAAAATTATAAGGAGTGGTTTTATGGAAAAGTTAAATGAAATGACAATAGATTTTTTAAGCAAATCCCAAAATGAATCTTTTGCGAGGGTAGTCGTTGCGGCATTTGCTTCTCAGTTAGATCCTACATTGGATGAAATTGCAGATATAAAAACTGCAGTGTCAGAAGCTGTTACAAATTCAATTATTCATGGATATGAGGATAAAGTGGGAATAATCAGAATTAAAGCTGTACTTTATGAAGATGGAATAGAAATTTGGGTCCAGGATTGGGGAAAAGGGATAGAGGATGTTGAGTTAGCTAAACAGCCTTTATGGACATCGAAACCCGAGTTAGATCGTTCGGGGATGGGCTTTACTATTATGGAAAATTTTATGGATTCATTGGAAGTTATATCAAAGTTAGGAGAAGGTACGACAGTTAAAATGTATAAAAAGATAAAATCAAAAAAATCTTGAGGGCTGATATCATGTATGAGGAAAATATTGAACTTTTAAGCAAAGCAAAAAGCGGGGATGAATTAGCTAAAGAAAAATTAATACAAAGGAATCTCGCTCTTGTATATAACATTGCAAAAAGGTTTGAGAACAGAGGATTTGAGCTTGAGGATTTAATTCAGATAGGGACTATAGGGCTTTTAAAAGCCATTGACAAATTTGATTTATCTTATAATGTGAAATTTTCTACATATGCTGTGCCTATGATAATTGGAGAAATAAAAAGGCAAATAAGGGATAATAATACAATAAAAATTTCACGTAAGATAAAAGAAATTTCCTACAAAATACAAAAAACTAAAGAGTTTTTAGAAAAACAACTTGGAAGAGAACCTACAATAAGAGAAATATCTGAAGAACTTGGAATATCAATAGAAGAGATACATATGAGTTTAGAAGCGTCAAAGCCTATTATTTCTTTAAATGAAGTAGCATATCAAGATGATTCAAATCCTATTTATGTTTTAGACAAGATTGAAACTAACCCAGAAGATATGATTTCTATTTTAGATAATATATCTTTAAAAGAAGCTATATCTAAATTGGAAGGAATTGAAAGAAAAGTAATATTTTTGAGATATTTTAAAGATAAAACTCAATCCCAAATTGCTGAAATTCTCGGTATTTCTCAGGTTCAGGTCTCTCGGCTTGAAAAAAGAATTTTACAAAAGATGAGAAGTATGATGTTTTAATTAACTGCGAAAAATCGCAGTTTTTTATTTTATTTTTTTTGTATAAAAAACTTTTTATAGTAAAATAATACCTTTAAAGGGGTGTATATGGGATGAAAAGTGTTCAAAGCAAGATTTTTATATTTATAATTCTTTTTATAATATTTTCAATAAGTTTTGCAGGAATATATTATTATAAAGAAATTAAGAATAAAATACCCAAAAGTGCAAAATTTGTGATGTTAATAGAGGAGAATATAGTTTTTAATCAGGGGAAAAATATAAATGTAATTAAGTTTGGGGAGGGATAAATATGACTGTAAAAGTAATTGAAGTTGTTGGTGAATCAAAAAATAGTTGGCAGGAAGCAATTGAAAACGCAGTAAAAGATGCTTCAAAGACGATTAGAAATATAACAGGAGTAGAAGTGTTGAATCAAACTGCAAATGTACAAAACGGTAAAATAGTAGAGTATAAAGCGGATGTAGCGATTGCCTTTAAGGTTGATGGGACTACAGAAGCCTAAATAGCGAGCACTAAATAGTGCTCGCTTTAATATGAAAGGAGAATTATATGCCAAAGTCTGACATTACTTTAGAACAAAAAAAATACAAAGAATTTGCCGAAACTAAAAAACCTAAACCTCCTGTTTTGCGTAATGTAATTTCTGCATTTATTGTAGGTGGTATTATTTGTACCATAGGCCAAATAATTTTAAATTTTTATGTATCTATTGGGATGGATAAATTAAAAGAAGCTCCGGCAGCAACATCAGCAACAATGGTTTTTTTGGGGGCTTTTTTGACAGGAATAGGTGTTTACGATCAAATAGGGAAAAGAGCCGGAGCCGGTTCGATAGTGCCTATTACTGGATTTGCCAATTCTATTGTATCACCAGCAATGGAATTTAAAGCAGAAGGGTTTATATTTGGGGTTGCTGCTAAAATGTTTGTTGTAGCAGGTCCAGTTATTGTTTATGGTATGACGATTTCTATGATAATAGGTTTTATATATTATTTCTTAAAATTGTGAGGGAAAATATTATGGCTAATAAAAAGATAGGTAGTCAAACAATAATGCTTGAAAATGCTCCATCAATTATTGGTGTTTCGTCAATTGTCGGTCCTAAGGAAGGGCAAGGTCCTTTAAAGGACTATTTTGACTTGATTATAAATGATATGTATTATCAAGAGAAAAGTTGGGAAAAAGCTGAAAGAAAAATGATGAAGGAAGCTGTTGAAATGGCAATAAAAAATAGCAAAATACCTTACAATGCTATTGAATATTTTATTGCTGGCGATTTGTTAAATCAAATAATTTCAGCAGGATATACAGCAAGGGATTTGGGATTGCCCTTTTTGGGGATTTACGGGGCATGTTCAACTATGGCGGAAGGATTAGCTCTTGGTGCTATGATTGTAGATGGAGGATTTGCTGATAATGTGGTAATTGCTACATCAAGTCATTTTTGTACGGCAGAAAGGCAGTATAGATTTCCTTTGGAATTTGGTAATCAGCGACCCCCAACTTCTCAAACAACTGTAACAGGAGCTGGTGCAGCTGTTATTTCAAGCAAAGTTGACAATCCAAAAATAACATATATCACAATAGGTAAAGTAATAGATATGGGTGAAAAGAACCCAAATGATATGGGCACAGCTATGGCACCTGCAGCAGTAGATACAATTGTTAAACATTTTGAAGATACTAAAAGAAGTCAAGATTATTACGACCTTGTAGTTACTGGGGATTTAGCAAGCATAGGAAAAGATATCGCAGAAGATCTATTAAAAGAAAAAGGATTAAATCTTTCAAACAGATACTCCGACTGCGGTTTAATGATATTTAGTCCTTATCAAGATGTTCATGCAGGAGGCAGCGGATGCGGATGTGCAGCAGTAGTATTTTGCGGGTATATTTTCAAAGAAATGAAAAAGGGCAGATTTAATAAAGTTTTACTGGTAGCTACAGGGGCTTTAATGAGTACTACAAGTAACCAACAAGGCGAATCGATACCCTGCATAGCTCATGCGGTTGCTATAGAAAATTTATAATTAGGGTGATTAAAAATGGAGTATATTAAGGCTTTTATTGTTGGTGGTCTAATATGTGTTATTGGACAGCTTTTAATGGACCTTACTCCTTTGACTCCTGCACATGTTCTTGTGTTATTTGTTTCCTTAGGAGCAATCTTGAGCGGAATGGGAATATATCAACAACTTGTAGATTTTGCTGGAGCTGGTGCTTCCATACCTCTTCCGGGTTTTGGTCATACCCTGACAAAAGGTGTAATTGAACATATTGATAAGTTTGGATTGTTAGGGATTTTTACAGGCGGCCTTACCTCTGCTGCCGCAGGCATTAGCGCAGCCATATTTTTTGGATATTTAATGTCAATATTATTTAACCCAAAGCAGAAGTGAGGAATTTTTATGTATATGGATATTATAGGTTTGATACTTACGGTCTTTTTTATAAATTTAAAATACTGGTATATTGTAATTTCTTTATCAATTTTTGAAATATTATTTGAGTTTTTATTATTTTTTGCATTGGATGTACAGATAACTCAGGTAACAGCTGGTGGCATTTTTAGCAGAATTTCGTATTGTAATGCAAATTATTTATTAAAATGGGCTATTCCTCTTTTTTTTATAGTTTTGGGATTTATTTTTGCTGATAGAAGGGATATTGACATAATAAAAATTATCGACCCCACAGCAAAATTTAAAAGTCCCTTGCCACTAATATTAGTAAAATTTGGGCTTGCGAGAATAATTATACTTTTGTTTTTAAACCAATACTAAACAGAATAATGATGGAATATAATGGTAAAAATATATATGGGGGTGTCATTACTGGTGAAAATAGGAATTCCGAGAGGATTGTTTTATTATATATATTATCCTTTTTGGAAAGTTTTTTTTGAAAAATTAGGCTTTGAGGTTATAATATCTTCTAAAACAAATAGGGAAATAATGGAAAATGGTTTAAAAAATTGTGTAGATGATGCCTGTCTTCCAGTTAAGGTTTTTCACGGACATATTTTAGATTTAAGTAACAAGTGTGATGTGTTATATATTCCGAGGATAATAAGTACAAACAAAAAGGAATATATATGTCCTAAATTTATGGGACTGCCTGATATGATAAAAAATACTTTTGATTTAGAGATGCCCGTAATTGATGAGAAATTAGATTTATATAAAAGTAATAGGGCTTTTTACCAACATTTTTTTAATATCGGTCAAAAATTAGGAAAAGCAAAAAAAGAAATTATTAAAGCGTTTTATTATGCCCTTTATTATTACTACTGCTATAAAAAGAAATTAAAAAAGTATCAAATTTTACCTTTGGAAGAAGAAGGATTAGATTTATATCAAAATGTTGTAAATTATCGTTCGAAAGAAAAAGAGATAGTTCAATCAAAATATAAAGTGCTGCTATTAGGTCATCCCTATAATATTTACGATGATTATATTAGTATGAGCCTTATTAAAAAACTAAAAAATTATAATATAAAAATTATTACTCCTGAAATTATAAAAAAAGAAAATAATTTACGTGAGACATTGTCCTTAAATAAAAAGCTTTTTTGGACCATTGAAAGAAATATTATAGAAAGTGCTATTTTAACATTAAGAAATAAAGAAATTGACGGTATTATTTACGTGGCTTCTTTTGGGTGCGGGCCAGATTCAATTGTCGGTGAATTAGTAAAAATGAAAATAGGTGAGGATTATAATATTCCATATCTTCAATTATATATAGATGAACATTCAGGTCAAGCAGGATTTGATACAAGGTTAGAAGCCTTTGTAGATATATTAGAAAGGAGAAGGGTTTATAAATGAAAATAACTTTCCCCCATATGGGCAATGTATATATACCTTTAAAAACCTTTTTTGAGGGAATAGGAAATGAAGTGGTGGTACCTCCACTTTGCAGCAAAAAAACTTTAGAAATAGGGACTAAAATTGCTCCAGAATTTGCATGTTTGCCTTTAAAAATAAATTTAGGTAATTTTGTAGAAGCTTTTGAAAAGGGCGCTGATACTATAGTGATGGCAGGAGGTATAGGCCCTTGCCGCTTTGGGTATTATTGTGAAATAGAAAGAGAGATATTAAAAAGACAGGGATATGATTTTGAAATGATAGTATTAGAACCTCCAAAGGGGCATTTGTTTGAACTTATTAAGAATTTTAAAAAGCTGTTTAAAAAAGATATGACTTCTTTAATAAATTCAGCAAAATTTGCTTGGAAAAAAGCAATAATTTTAGACAGTTTAGAAAAGGCGATCTCTAAAAAGAGGGCAAAAGAAAAAATAATGGGAAAGACGGATAAGGTTTATAGAGAATTGCTCGCAAGGATTGAAAATATTTCAGAAGAAAAGAGTTTGGAAAAATTTGACCAAGAAGTAAAAGAAAAATTATCGGAAATTGAGGAAAACCAGGGAAACCCAATAATTATAGGTATTGTAGGAGAAATTTATACAGTATTGGAACCTTTTGCCAATATGAATGTTGAAAAACAATTGGGAGAATTAGGTGCTGAAACGGTAAGAAATATATATATTACCGATTGGGTTAAGGAGAACCTTTTTCCAAATTTTTTAAAACCTAAGGATCATAGAGAGATTGTTAAAAGCGCTTTTCCATATATAGGACATTTTGTGGGTGGCCATGGTCAAGAATCTATAGCTCAAATTGTAAACTTTTCTAAAAAAAGTTTTGACGGAGTAATTCATCTTTTGCCTTTCACTTGTATGCCTGAAATAGTCGCAAAAAGTGCAATACCAAAGGTTTCACAAAAGTTTCAGATTCCGGTTATGACGTTGGTGATAGATGAACATTCTGTGGAAGTTGGCTTAAGAACCCGATTAGAAGCATATGTTGATTTAATAAATCAAAAGAAAAAGAGGAGGACTTTTTCAAATGAGATGTTTTTTGGGAGTTGATGTTGGCTCAGTAAGCACAAATATAGTATTATTAGATGAAAATGAAGAAATTTTATACAAGTTGTATTTAAGAACTATGGGTAAACCAATTGAAACAATAAAGATGGGGTTAGAAAATCTTTTGAGTGATTTTAAAGAAAACATTGAAATAATTGGAGTAGGCACTACCGGAAGCGGAAGACTTTTAGCGGGTGCAATTCTTGGGGCTGATATAATAAAAAATGAAATAACAGCTCATGCTGTTGCTGCAGTCAAAGAGTTCCCTGATGTCCAAACTATAATTGAAATTGGAGGGCAAGATTCAAAAATAATAATTATTAGAAATAAAGTGGTTGTAGACTTTGCAATGAACACAGTGTGTGCTGCTGGAACTGGCTCTTTTCTTGATAGACAAGCTGAACGTTTGGGTATACCTATTGAAAAAGTAGGAGAGCTTTCACTAATGTCAAAAAAAACTACAAGAATTGCCGGAAGATGTGCCGTCTTTGCTGAATCAGATATGATACATAAGCAACAGATGGGTTACAAAATTGAGGATATATTAAGAGGGCTTTGTCAAGCGTTGGTTAGAAATTATTTAGCAAATGTCGCAAAAGGGAAAGAATTAAGAGCACCTTTTGTTTTTCAAGGTGGGGTAGCAGCAAATCTGGGAATAAGAAGGGCATTTGAAGAGGAATTAGGAGAAATTGTCCAAGTTCCAAAATATTACGATGTCATGGGTGCTATAGGTGCTGCTTTACTTGCCAAGAATTTTATAAAAACCAATTCAAAAAGGACGAAATTTGTGGGATTTAAGCTTGTTAATTTAAAGTATGAAACAGAAATGTTTGAATGTAAGGGATGTGTAAACCGTTGTGAGATTGTACAAATTTACTCTGGTAAAAACATAATAGGAAGATGGGGGGACAAGTGCGGTAAATGGTCTAATTCTTTAAAATTAGAACGATATGATATTGCACAAGAAGCTATTTTATGATATACTAACTTCCGGTAAATTGCAGAATACTCACGCCAGGGATTTCAAAAAGGGTGCCTAAAAAATAGGTCTTTTTGAAAGATGAGCTGTGCGGAGGAAAAACAAAAGGAGGTATTTTAATGTCAATTATTTCAATGAAACAGCTATTAGAAGCTGGAGTACATTTTGGGCATCAGACAAGAAGATGGAATCCTAAAATGAAGGAGTATATCTTTACAGAAAGAAATGGCATCTATATTATTGACCTTCAAAAGACTGTCAAAAAATTAGAAGAAGCTTATGAATTTGTTAAAAATTTGTCTGCTGAAGGTGGAAAGATTCTCTTTGTAGGAACTAAAAAGCAAGCTCAGGAATCTGTTATGGAAGAAGCAAAAAGGTGCGACATGTTTTATGTAAATCAAAGATGGCTTGGCGGAATGCTGACAAACTTTAGGACAATCAGGAGAAGAGTAGAGCGACTTAAAGAACTTGAGAAAATGGAAGAAGAAGGAACTTTTGAACTTTTGCCTAAAAAAGAAGTGTTGAACCTCCGCAAAGAAAAAGAACGTTTAGAGAAATACTTAGGCGGTATTAAGGAAATGAATTCTTTACCTGATGCTCTTTTTATTGTAGATCCGAGAAAGGAAAAAATTGCTGTTTCAGAAGCAAGAAAGTTAAACATCCCTATTGTAGCAATTGTAGATACTAATTGCGACCCTGACGAGGTTGATTACGTAATACCGGGAAATGATGATGCTATAAGGGCAGTAAAATTGATTGCTGAAAAAATAGCGGATGCAGTAATAGAAGGCAGACAGGGAGTACAAATGAACGCTGCCGAAGCTTAAGATATTTACGGGTAAGGATGTGAGGGACCATCCTTACCCTAAGTATATATAACAGGAGGTATTAATAATGATTTCATCCGAACAGGTAAAAGAACTAAGAGAAAGAACTGGTGCTGGAATTATGGATTGCAAAAAAGCCCTTGCAGAAGCAAATGGAGATATGGAAAAAGCTGTAATTATTCTAAGGGAAAGAGGGCTTGCTAAGGCTGCTAAAAAAGCTGGGAGAGAGGCAAAGGAAGGAATAATTGATGCTTATATACACGGCGGCGGAAGAATTGGCGTTTTGTTAGAAGTCAACTGCGAAACAGACTTTGTTGCACGGAATGATGAATTTAAAGCCCTTGTAAAAGATCTTGCTATGCAAATTGCTGCTGCCAATCCAAAGTACATAAAAAGGGAAGATGTACCCTCAGAAGTTATTGAGAATGAAAAACAAATTCTTAGAACTCAAGCTATTAATGAAGGAAAACCCGAACATGTTGTGGATAGAATAGTTGAAGGAAGATTGGAAAAATTTTTTGAAGAAAACTGCTTATTAGAACAACCCTTTATAAAAGATCCAGACAAAAAAGTTTCACAGCTTATAATGGAAAAGATTGCATTATTAGGTGAAAATATAACTATTTCAAGGTTTGTTCGTTTTGAAAAGGGTGAAATTGATACTAAAGGTAGGGAATAATATTTTTAATAAAAAGAGACACTATTCGTGTCTCTTTTTTAAAAGATAAAAATTAACTTTTAAAAGCGAGGGTCAATAAATGCAGAAATTAAAGTACAATAGAATTGTGTTAAAAATAAGCGGAGAAGCTTTAGCAGGAGAAAAGGGTTTTGGTATAGATCAAGGAGTTGTTGATGCAATAGCAGAAGAAATTAAAGAAATTAGAAAATATGGAATAAGCGTTGCGGTGGTAGTAGGAGGAGGAAATATTTGGCGAGGTAGAAATTACCCTCAATTGGATAGGGCTACGGCAGATTATATGGGCATGCTGGCGACAGTTATTAATGCATTGGCGCTTCAAGATGCCTTAGAAAAAAGGAATATTGAAACGAGGGTTCAAACTGCTATTGAAATGAGAGCAATTGCAGAACCCTATATAAGGCGGAGAGCAATAAGGCATCTCGAAAAAGGTAGGGTAGTAATTTTCGCTGCTGGAACGGGTAACCCCTTTTTCTCAACGGATACTGCAGCTGCCCTTCGTGCTGCTGAAATTGAAGCTGATGTGATACTGCTTGCAAAACGGGTTGACGGTGTTTATGATTCTGATCCCTTAAAAAATCCCAATGCACAAAAATTTGATAGCCTTGATTACATTGATATATTAAATATGGGACTTGGGGTAATGGATTCTACTGCAACTTCTCTTTGTATGGATAATAAAATTCCTATTATAGTTTTCAGCCTCAACAAACCCGGAAATATTGTAAAAGCAGCCCTTGGTGAAAATATTGGAACTTATGTAAAAGGGGGTTAATTTGTGGACAAAAAGTTTTATAAAGAAACTGAGGAAAAGATGAATAAGGTTGTTTCTATTTTAAAGCAGGACTTGGCAACAATCAGAGCAGGACGGGCTTCGACCGCACTTCTTGACAAAGTAATGGTAGATTATTATGGTGTTCCTACACCGGTAAACCAAGTTGCTACCATAAATATTCCAGAGCCAAGGATGATTGTAATTCAGCCTTGGGATGTAAAAATGCTACAACCTATTGAAAAAGCTATTTTAAAATCTGATTTAGGTCTTACCCCAACAAATGATGGCAAGGTAATTAGATTAGTGTTGCCCGTTCTTACAATGGAAAGACGAAAGGAACTTACAAAAATGGCTAAGCAAAAAGCCGAAGAGGCTAAAGTGCATATTAGGAATATCAGGCGTGAAGTAAACGAACAGTTGAAGAAAATGGAGAAAAATGGTGAAATATCCGAGGATGAACATAAAAGGGCTCAAGATGATATTCAGAAGATGACAGATAAATTTATTGAAGAAATTGATAAAATATACAATATAAAAGAAAAAGAAATAATGGAGGTATAGTAAAATTTTAGATATATTGATAGGGCTTGATTTGGATGAAGCAATCAAAATATTAAAGGAAAAAAATATTATCGTAAATTCTATTGAATACATTTATCCCCCAAAAAAAAATACGGATTTTACAAGAAAAGTTGTAGTTAGGGCAGTTTTAAGAGATTCAAAAGTGAATATTTTAGTTGCCTATTTTAAACCTTAAAAAGTCGCCCCCTTTAATTAAGGGGGTGTGGATTTATTTAGGAGGTTTTATGGCAGAAGAAAAAATTCCTTTACATGTTGCTATAATAATGGATGGAAACGGTAGATGGGCGAAGTCTAAAGGGCTTCCGAGAATTGCAGGACACTGGGCAGGAGCCGAAAGTTTGAAAGAAATTGTTGAATGCTGTGCAGAATTAGGTGTTAAAGTATTGACTGTATATGCTTTTTCTACAGAAAATTGGAAAAGACCTTACGAAGAAGTTAGCACAATTTTTAATTTGCTGAGATATTTTTTACAAAAAGAAACAGATAGGCTAAAAGAAAATAACATAAAAATAAAGGTTTCTGGGGACATTGAAAAGCTACCTAAAAAAGTAATTGATGAAATAAAAAAATCTGTTGAAAAAACTAAACATAGCACAGGATTAATTTTAAATATTGCGGTGAATTACGGGGGAAGAGACGATATTGTAAGGGCATGTAAAATTATTTCAGAGAAAGTAAAAGAAGGCATTATTAAAGTAGATGAAATTAATGATGAACTTTTTAAAAAATATCTTTACACAGGAGATTTGCCTGACCCCGATCTTTTAATCCGTCCGAGTGGAGAATTAAGGATAAGTAATTTCTTACTATATCAAATAGCCTATACTGAGTTATGGTTTTGTGAAAAACCATGGCCTGAGTTTAAAAAGGAAGATTTATTGAGGGCTATTTCGGAGTTTCAGAAAAGAGATAGAAGATTTGGGGGTTTAAATTATAAAAATGATAAAAAATGAATTTATAATAAGAAGTTTAAGTGCAATAATCGGGGTTTTGATTTTAGGTTATGTTATAAATATAGGCAAAATAATTTTTTTACTATTATTAGGTTTGCTAAATACAGTTGCCAATTGGGAACTCTACAACGCTTTTAAGAAAATTGGCATAGAAATTAAAATTGTTTATACTATCGCATTAAATTTATTTTTGCTTTTTTTTGTCTATTTTCTCCCTAACATTCAGCTTATTTTCTTTCCTTTTTCTATTATTATTATGATGAGCTTTTTGACAACACTAATTAATAATGACAAAGATAACCTGACCGATATTGTCTTTACATTATTCAGCTTTATATATACCTCAGTAATGTTTTTGCATTTTTTACTACTGCGGAATTTAGAAAACGGTATTTACTATGTATGGTGGGTTTTTGCTACTACATGGGCATGCGACACTTTTGCTTATATTGTAGGTATGCTTTATGGAAAACATAAATTAATTCCCAGAGTTAGTCCACAAAAAAGCATAGAAGGCAGCATTGGAGGATTGGCAGGGAGCATAATAGCAAGCTTAATATTTGCATATTATTTTTTACCTTCTGTGAAGCTATATGATTCTATTTTTTTAGGAATTTTAATAGGAATTTTTTCCCAAATTGGGGACCTTTCTTGTTCTTTAATAAAAAGATTTTGCGAAATTAAGGACTTTTCAAGAATTATTCCTGGACACGGTGGTGTATTAGATAGGTTTGACAGTACTCTATTTTCATTTCCAGTGGCATATTATTATATAGTGATTGTAATAATGAAAGGAGGGTTAAAATGGTTTTGAAAAATGAGTATAAACCCCTCCTATACCTTAGCATTGCTATCATTGTTGCAACCATAATTGTAGGTTTGGCAATAAAATACCTTTTACCTTTTATTTTTGGAGCGATCATAGCCTTTTTAATTGAACCCTTAGTAAGATTAGGAGAAAAGTTAAAGATAAAAAGAAGCTATTCATCATTAATAGTATTGCTGGGGATTTTTACTTTGATCATTTATTTATCTATTTTAAGCATTTCAAGGATAACCGTTGAATTGGGCAAACTTGTAATAATCCTTCCTAATTATTATAATTTAATTTATGAGTTATGGAATAAATTAAGTTTTATACTTTATTATATTTCAAAATATGTTCCCAAAGAAACCCTTGACTATTTAAATAATAACTGGGATCAAATTATAACATATATTTCATCATATATTTCAAATTTTTATAGCTTTTTAGTAAATAAATTGATACTAATTCCTGGATTGATATTATTTTTGATATTTACTTTTCTTTCCAGTTACTTTTTTTCAAAGGATAAGTATAAAATATTAAATACATTAAAGAATGTTCTTCCTAACTCCCTTCATAAAAAATTGGAAAATATACAAATAGAATTATTTTTATCCTTTATTGGCTTGATAAAAGCCCAAATAATTCTTGTAGTAATTTCCACTGCTATAACAATTATTGGTTTTTATATTTTAAAAATAGATTATGCCTTGACATTAGGGTTAATTTGTGGGCTTTTGGATATTCTTCCTTTATTTGGGCCGAGTTTAATTTTCATACCTTGGATGCTATATTTGATTATAATTGGAAATGTAAATTTTGCTGTATATCTTTTAATAATTTATCTTATAGTTATAGGTACAAGGCAAATACTTCAGGCCAAGGTTATTGGGAGCAATTTGGGGTTAGATCCAACGATTGCCCTTATTGCAATATATCTAGGAATTAAAGTATTTGGGTTTTTAGGTCTTTTTTTAGGACCTTTGATTGCTGTAATAATAAGAGCAGCAGTGCATTCTGGCCTTATTCCTCCCTTAGTAAAAAAGTGATGTTTGGCAGGTGAAAAAAATGGGTTTTACTATTTTACTGTCTGTTTTAATTTTGGGCGTTCTTGTTATTGCGCATGAATTTGGACATTTTATTGTAGCAAAAAAGAGTGATATGAAAGTAAACGAATTTGCAATTGGTTTTGGCCCTAGTATTTTTTCGAAAAAAATAGGTGAGACGGTTTATTCTTTAAAAATATTCCCCTTAGGAGGATATGTTCGAATAGAAGGCGAAGATGAGAAAACAAGCGACCCCCGAGCTTTTGCCAATAAACCTCTATTAGCAAGGATGGCTGTAGTATTTGCGGGGCCTTTCATGAACCTTTTTTTAGGTGCTTTATTATTTTCAGTAGTGGCCTTTTGTACCGGCATTACCACTACAAAGGTTGATGTAATCCCTAATTCGCCTGCTTTTAATGCAGGGATTCGAAGCGGTGATATAATCTACCGGATCGATGGAGAAAAAATCTATTCTTGGGAAAAAGTTGTAGATATTATAAGTAATAGGCCAAATGAAGAAATTAGTATAGAAGTCAAAAGAGGAGAAAACATAATACCTATTAAAGTTAAAACCCAGTTAGATCCTGAAACAAAACGAGGGATAATAGGAATTAAATCAAAATTAATAAAATACGCTTTTTTTCCGAGTTTAATGTTTGGTTTTAATAGAATGTTTTATGTGGTTAAAATGATAATAATTTCTATAGTTACTGCAGGTATTAGAACTCAAGATTTAGTCGGGCCTGTAGGTATGGTTCATATTGTGGGGGAAGCTGCTAAATTCGGTATATTTAATGTAATTTTCCTTGCTGCAATAATTAGTATAAACTTAGGGTTATTTAACCTGTTTCCTATTCCTGCTTTAGATGGAAGTAGAATAGTTTTTTTGTTGGTAGAACTTATTAGAAAAAAGCCTGTTGACCCTGAAAAAGAAGGAATGATTCACTTTATAGGTTTTGCACTTTTAATCCTTTTAGCGATTTTTATAGCTTATAAAGATTTTATAAAGTTTTATTAATATTTCTTTCAGCACCTTTCTAAAAATTAGTAAAAAATGCTTTTAAAAAAGGAAATGATAAAATGAATATGGAAAGAATAAATAGAAAGTTAACAAAAAAAGTGAGAGTTGGGAACACTTTTATAGGTGGCGATGCTCCAATTACGGTGCAGTCCATGACAAACACAAAGACCGAGGATGTTAAATCCACTATAGAACAAATATTAAAATTAGAAGAATATGGCTGTGATATTATAAGGGTAGCAGTAACGAATTTTGAATCAGCTTCGGCTTTAAAAATAATAAAAAAGAATATTCATATACCTCTTGTTGCAGATATTCAATTTGATTATAGGCTTGCAATAGAATCAGCTAAAAATGGGGCTGATAAAATTCGAATAAATCCTGGAAACATCGGAGATAAAGAAAAGGTTAAAGAGGTAGTAAAGGTATTAAAATATTACGGAATTCCTTTAAGAATAGGAGTCAATTCAGGTTCACTGCAAAAGGAATTGTTAGCTAAGTATGGAGCGCCTACTGTTGATGCCTTAGTAGAAAGTGCTTTAAGAGAAGTAAGGTTATTGGAAGAACTTGATTTTACAGATATTGTCATTTCTATTAAATCATCAGATGTATTGACAACGATAAAAGCCTATGAATCCATTTCACAAAAAGTTGATTATCCTTTACACTTAGGAGTTACAGAAGCTGGTCCACTTATAAAATCTACTGTAAAATCTTCTGTAGGAATTGGAGTCCTTTTATACGAAGGTATAGGTGATACTATTAGGGTATCAATTACAGGAGATCCGGTAGAAGAAGTAAAGGTAGGCATAGAGTTGTTAAAAAGCCTTAATTTAAAAAAATATGGCATTAATCTTATTTCTTGCCCTACTTGCGCAAGGTGTAATGTTGATTTAATTTCCATAGCTGATAAGGTTGAAAGAAGGCTTACAAGCATAAAGGAGCCTTTAAATGTAGCCATTATGGGATGTGCTGTCAATGGCCCCGGAGAAGCAAGAGAAGCGGATATTGGAATTGCGGGGGGAGATAAAAATTTTGTCTTATTCAAAAAAGGGAAAATTGAAAGAACGGTGGCTGAAAATGAAGCTGTGGATGTATTAATAGATGAAATAAAAAAATTATTAAATGAAAAGAAAAATATTTGACAAAAATAGATATTTTTTTTAAAATATAATAACAAATTTAATATTTTAAAGGTGTTGACGGAGGCTATTAGAAAGATATCCTGCGCAAAGAGAGCGAACCCCATAGGCTGAAAGGGTCGCCGCAAGGAACTTTCGAACCCACCTCCTGAACCGCATTTGCCGGCATTAGCCGTTATCAAAAGGAGTACCAAATAGGGTGGTACCGCGAGCAACCTTCGCCCCTTCGGGTGAAGGTTTTTTTATTAAAAAAATTAGAAGGAGGCTATTGTATGGAAGAAAAATTTGTGAAAGAAATTACTCCGCGCAGTGAAGATTTTGCTCAATGGTATGTCGATGTTATTTTGAAAGGGGAACTTGCCGACTATTCTCCTGTAAGGGGCTGCATGGTCATAAGGCCATACGGATATGCAATATGGGAAAATATACAGAGACTTTTAGATAAGCGTTTTAAAGACACGGGTCATAAAAACGCATATTTTCCAGTTTTTATTCCCGAATCTTTACTAAAGAAAGAAGCTGAACATGTGGAAGGATTTGCTCCAGAAGTGGCGTGGGTAACTCACGGTGGTCAAGAAGAACTTACCGAAAGAATTGCGGTAAGGCCTACTTCAGAAACGATTATATGCAGTATGTATTCTAAATGGATAAAATCCTACAGGGATTTGCCGGTGTTAATAAACCAATGGTGCAATGTGGTTAGATGGGAAAAGAGCACAAAACCCTTCTTAAGAACGGCAGAATTTTTGTGGCAGGAAGGCCATACAGCACATAGAACTGAAGAAGATGCAGAAGAAGAAACTTTAAGAATGCTTGAAGTATACAGGGATTTTGTGGAAACAGAGCTTTCCATACCGGTTATAAAAGGTAGAAAATCTGAAAATGAAAAATTCGCAGGCGCATTGAGAACCTATACCATTGAGGCATTGATGAGTGATGGAAGGGCTCTTCAGGCAGGTACTTCTCACAATTTAGGACAGCATTTTTCAAAGGTTTTTGACATACAATTTTTAGACCAAGATGGTCAATTAAAATACGTGTGGCAGACCTCGTGGGGGGTTTCCACAAGACTAATAGGCGCAATAATAATGACCCATGGTGATGACCGAGGGTTAAAATTACCACCGAGGGTAGCGCCTATCCAGGTTATAATTATACCCATATACGCACAACAAAAAGAATTGGTATTGGGCAAAGCAAAAGAAATATATGAACTCTTAAAATCAGAATTCAGGGTCGAGATTGATGAGAGAGATGAATATACTCCTGGTTGGAAATTCAACGAGTGGGAAATGAAAGGCGTCCCTGTGAGGATAGAAATTGGTCCAAAAGATATAGAAAAGAAGCAGGTAGTAGTTGTAAGAAGAGATACTTTTGAAAAGAATTTTGTAGCGGAGGAAAATGTTGTTGATTATTTAAAAGATCTCTTGGATGATATACAAAAAACCATGTTTGAACAAGCCAAGAAATTTAGGGATGAAAACACAAGGGTAGCATTAAATTTTGATGAATTAAAATACAATATTGAAAATTATCGAGGATTTGTAAAGGCTATGTGGTGCGGCAGCGGCGATTGTGAAAAGTATGTAAAGGAGATGACTGGTGCTACTCTGCGCTGCATACCCTTTGAGCAGGAAAAATTATCAGATAAGTGTATAGTATGCGGAAAAGAAGCTGAAAAAATGGTTTATTTTGCAAAGTCCTATTAAAGCTTATGAGGTGAAAAATATATGAGAATGTCAGAAATTTTTCCAAGGACGGCTTTTAACATTCCATCCGTTTTGAATTATGAAACGGAAAAACTTATATTTAAAAGCGGACTTGTTAGGTCAGGGGAGACCCTGACCTTTTATCCTCTTGGAGCTAAGGTAATAGATAAAATAAAGGATGCTATAATAAATATTTTAGAAACCGAGAATTACCTTAAAATATACCAGGAGTTTCCTTCAATTTTTGATATAAAAAGGGAAGTTAATAGTAATAAAGTTATGCCCTTAAAATTATACCTTTTTGATAATTTTAGTTTGTATTTTTATGAGATTACAAGAGAAAATGAAAAATTGAAGGATATAGTATTAGAAATTCTAAAACGGACTATAAAGGAAGAAATAAAAGATAAATTGTATTTGGTGGAAGAAAATAATAATGAAATTATATATGCTGTAACTTCTGAAAAAACAAATTATACTTTTTTACATTGCCCTAAATGTTTAAAATCTTATTCAATAAATTATGTGGGTTACAAGGAAATATTAAATCAAAAAAATTTTGGTAAAAATGAAAATATAGAAAAAGTCTATACACCAGGAGCAAAAACAATATCAGACCTTTGCAGTTATTTAAAAGTATCTCCGGAAAAAACAATTAAGACCTTAATTTATAAAATTTATTTTGATAATAAAGAAGAATACATAGCAGCCCTTGTTAAAGGTTCGCGAAACATTAATGAAGAGAAGTTAAAAAGGGTTTTAGGAGCTAAAAAAATACAACTTGCCGATGAAGAAGAGATAAAAAATTTTGCAAATACAAAGATAGGTTATGCAGGACCCATAGGATTGAATATGAAAATTGTAGCTGATAAGGATATTATGAATATGGAAAATGCAATTGTAGGAGCAAACGAGGAAGACTTCCACTTTATTAATGTCATTCCTGCAAAAGATTTTAAGATAGATATAGTTTGCGATATAAAGGAAAACATAGAAAAGGATCCTTGCCCCAATTGTTTTAATCCTGTGGAGTTTATACAAGGGCAAAAATTAGGAAGCCTTACATATAATAAGGAAGAGGAGAATGTTTTTATTAATGGCCAACTTGATCTTTCGGTCCTTTTCTATATTATTAATGAAGTGAACAAGGATTCAGAAGGATTGATTTTTGATAGAGAGTTTTCACCCGCACTTTGTTATATTATACCGATAAATGTTAAAAATGAGAAAATTTTTCAAGCTGCAGAAGGCCTTTACGATAAGTTAAAAAAATACGAAGAAGTAATAATTGATGATAGAGAAGAAAGCCCTGGCGTAAAATTTAAAGATGCTGATTTATTAGGTATACCTTATAAAATAATCATAGGTAATAAATTTGTAAAGGAAGGTAAAATAGAGGTAAAAGAAAGAAAAACAGGAAGGTCTTTTGAAGTAGAATTAAGAAATATTAATATTGAATTTTTTAATTCTATGTGATAAATTTTTTTTGCTTATAAAAATAAAATAAAGAAAAGGAGAAGGATACATGTCAGTGGCGGCTATCATTCCTGCATTTAATGAAGAACGGACGGTAGGGAGTGTTTTAAAAACTATTATTGAATCTGGGCTGTGCGATGAAATAATTCTTGTAAGTGATGGATCAACAGACAGCACTTCAGATATTGGAAGGGCTTTAGGTGTAAAAGTTATAGATTTTAAGAAAAATAAGGGTAAGTTTAGAGCGGTTTTAGAAGGTTTTAAATTATCCAATTCAGATATTATCTTAATGATTGATGCAGATTTAGTCGGTTTAAAAAAAGAGCATCTTTTGAAACTAATTGAACCTATCAAAAAAAATGAAGCAGATATGAGTATAGGAATTTTTAAAAATGGGAGAGGCGCCACTGACCTGGCTCAAAAAATTACCCCGTTCCTTTCAGGTCAAAGAGCATTAAAAAGACAAGTGTTAGAAAAATTAATAGAATACCCTGTAGAAAATTATGGTTTAGAAATGGCTTTAACCATTTTAGCAAAGAGGGAAAATTTAAAAGTAAAAATGGTGGATTTATACGACTTAACGCATGTAATGAAAGAAGAAAAAAGGGGATTATTAAAGGGAAGTTTAGCCCGATTAAAGATGTATAGAGATGTTATAAAAGCTTTGATTAAACTAAAATTTGGGGTGTATTAAATTGATTACTCAAAAGGAAGTAATAGTCCGTCTCCTTTTATCGATTATACTTGGAGGAATAATAGGAATAGAAAGAGAAAGTGTTAATAGGCCAGCAGGTTTTAGGACCCATGTGCTCGTATGTGTGGGCTCCACTTTAACAATGCTGGTTTCAATTTTTATTTTTGAAAAATTTAGAGCTTTTACTTCTACAGATCCTTCAAGGATTGCTGCACAAGTTGTAAGCGGTATAGGTTTTTTAGGTGCAGGAACTATTATAAAGGTTGGTCCTACTGTTAAAGGCTTAACCACAGCAGCAAGTCTTTGGACCGTGGCCTCAATAGGGCTTGCTATAGGATGTGGTTTCTATTCTGCAGCGGTAATTGCTACAATTTTTACTTTTATTACCCTTATATCTTTAACAAAAATAGAAGTAATATTCATAAAAAAGCGGTTGTTATATAATATTAATTTAACAATTGTAGATAGACCAGGACAATTGGGGAAAATAGGTACAACTTTAGGTGAATTTGGTATTAGTATTCGAAATATCAAAATGGAGGTTTTAGAGGAAGGCAAGGTATATATAAATTTGACTGTTAGGCTTCCGTCGAACATAAAAATGGAAGAGGTTATAATGAAGTTATCTTCAATAGAAGGTGTGCAGTGCATTGATATGTAAATATTTGGAGGAAGAGCTATGACAGAAATTATAAATTTTATTTCATCTAATAATTATAGTGAAAAAGAAATCGTAGAATTGAAAAAGACTCGGATTAAAAAGGTTGAAATAATTAAAAAAGAAAGACAAGTGAATATTTTTTTAGAAATTGAATCACCAATTAACGAAAAATTAATTAAAAAAATTATAAAAGATTTTGAAGAAAAAATTGGGAAAGAAGCAATAATAAAGGTTAATATCGTAAAATCAAAGGAAAATATAAATAGTAGAGATGTTTTAGAAATATTAGAAAATAATTGGGAAAATTGCAAAGAAGAGCTTTTTAAAAAATACCCTTCCTGTAGAATATTTATGATGAATTCATATTACGAATATAAAAATGGTTTATTCGGAATTATCGTAGAGAAAAATGGGAATAAGTATTTAGAAAAAAAGAGAGTTAAGGATTTTATTGAAAATTATTTTTCAAAGTTAGGGATTGAGATATTTGTTGAGTTTAAAGAAAAATCAGAAATTGAATATTACGATTTTGAAGAAGAAGAAAGGAAGATTGTACAAACTATTTTAGAAGAAATGAATCAAAACAAAGAAGAAAAACGGGAAAAACAAAAAGAAATACTTCTGGGTAAAGATTTTGACCTGGAACCGATTTTTATAAATACAATTATAGGTGAGCAAAAAGAGGTAGTTGTTTTAGGAAAAGTTTTCGATATTCAGTCTAAAGAATTGAAAAATGAGGGGCAGATTATTACTTTTGCAATAACTGATAATACTGGTTCTTTGCCGGTAAAGGTATTTTTACCAAAGGATAAAAAAGATCTGCTAAACTCATTGGAGGAAGGACAGTATTTAAAAATACGAGGGAAAATTGAAAAAAGCAAGTTTTCTCAGGAGTATGAATTAATACCCTTTGATATAAAATTGTCTGAAAAACCTTTTCGAAAGGATGAAGCAGAGGAAAAACGGGTTGAGCTTCATTTGCATACAAGGTTTTCTTCAATGGATGCTGTATGTTCTCCCAAAGATGTTATTGAAATTGCAAAGAGCTGGGATTGGGAGGCTGTAGCTTTTACCGACCACGGTGTAGTTCAAGCCTTCCCTGAAATTTATGAGGCTTCGACAAATTCAGGGATTAAGCCTATATACGGAATGGAAGCTTATATTTTTGATGATCAATTTCCAGTAATATCATTTCCTCCTGATGGGAATATTGATGATTTTTATTATGTTGTGGTTGATATTGAAACAACTGGTCTTTCTATAGATACCGATGAAATAATAGAAATAGGTGCGGTAAAGATTTACAAAGGAGAAATATTAGAGACATTCCATACTTTTATCAAACCAAAAAAATCAATTCCTTCAAATATTTCAAGCTTGACAGGAATAACCAACTCTATGGTAGAAAATGCCCCAACACTTAATGAAGCTTTAAGTAGGTTTAAAGATTTTATAAAAGATGCTGTTTTTGTAGCTCATAATGCAGAATTTGACTCAGGATTTTTAAGACGAGATTTTAACAAACTAAATATCGTCTTTGAAAACAAAATAATTGATACTATGGCTTTATCTGCTGTGGTTTTGGATGACATTAAAAACCATAAATTAGATACAATTGCAAAAAGATTAAACATAAAATTAAAGAATCACCACAGGGCTTTAGACGATACTAATGCATTGGCTCTAATTTTTATTGAGCTTATTAAAAAAGCAAAAGAGAAAGGAGCAGTTAAACTTTCGGATTTAAACACTTTAAATATTCCTTACAACCTAAATTCCTACCATGCTATTATTTTGGCAAAAGATGAAGTAGGCCTTTATAATTTATACAAGTTGGTGTCAATTTCTCATTTGAATTATTTTTACAGGCATCCCAGGATTCCAAAATCTCTTCTAAATTCTTTAAGAGAAGGGCTATTAATAGGAACTGCTTGTGAATCTGGCGAACTTTTTCAGGCTATATTAAACAATCGTTCTCAAGAGGATATTGAAAGAATTGCTTCTTTTTATGATTTTTTAGAAATTCAACCTATAAAAAATAACTACTTTATGATACAAAAAGGGATTGTTAAAAATGAAGAAACGTTAAAAGAAATAAATAAAAAAATATACCAGCTTGGCAAAAAACTTGAAAAGCCTGTTGTAATGACAAGTGATGCACATTTTATAAATCCAGAAGATGAAATTTACAGAAAAATACTGCTTCACGCTCAAGGCTATCAAGATTATGATAATAGCTCAATGCTTTATTTAATGACGACAAAAGAAATGTTATTGGAAGCAGAGTATTTAGGGGAAAGACAAGCCTATGAAGTCGTTATCGATAATCCTAAAAAAATCGCTCAAATGGTTAAAGCTAACTTAAAACCTGTGCCTGATGAATTGTATCCCCCAAAAATAGAAGGCGCAGAAAAGGAAATAATACAAATGGCATATAAAAGGGCAAAGGAAATATATGGTGAAGAGCTTCCTGAAATTGTAAAGAAAAGATTAGAAAGGGAATTAAACTCAATAGTTAACAATGGTTATTCAGTAATATATTTAATTGCCCATAAGCTTGTAAAGAAATCATTAAATGATGGCTATTTAGTAGGGTCAAGGGGTTCTGTGGGTTCATCTCTTGTGGCAACAATGTGTGAAATTACTGAAGTAAACCCTTTGCCTCCTCATTATATATGTCCAAAATGCAAAAACACTATATTTGTAGAAAATAATGAAGGCATTGTTGGTCCAGACCTTCCAGATAAATTGTGCCCCCGATGCTCCACAAAAATGAAAAAAGATGGTTTTAATATTCCTTTTGAAGTGTTTATGGGTTTTGAAGGAGATAAAGTACCGGATATAGACCTTAATTTTTCTGGTGAATATCAATCTAAAGCTCACAAATATACAGAAGAGCTTTTCGGGAAGGAAAGCGTATTTAGGGCTGGAACCATTTCTACAATTGCTGAAAAAACCGCTTATGGATTTGTCAAGGCTTATGTAAATGAGAAAAAATTGCAAATACCCGAATGTGAAGTAAAAAGGTTGGCAATGGGTATAACCGGTGTAAAAAGGACTACAGGTCAACACCCCGGCGGATTAATGGTGGTTCCAAAGGATAAGGAAATCTATGAATTTACTCCTATTCAATTTCCGGCTGATGATAGAGAATCGGGGGTTATCACTACCCATTTTGACTACCATTCGATAAGTGAAAGGCTTTTAAAATTAGATCTTTTAGGGCATGATGATCCAACGGTGATAAAAATGTTGGAGGAAGAGACCGGTGTAAACGCTAAGGAAATCCCCTTGGATGATAAAAAAACTATGGGAATTTTTTCGAGCTTAGAACCCCTTGGGTTAAATCCAGAAGATATTGGAACTACAGTAGGAACATTAGGCGTACCTGAATTTGGTACCCGTTTTGTAAGGCAGATGTTGGAGGAGACAAGGCCTACTACTTTTTCCGAACTTATTAGAATTAGTGGATTATCCCATGGTACTGATGTTTGGCTTAATAATGCCCAGGATTTAATTAAAAATAAAATTGCAACATTAAAAGAAGTAATTGCTACGCGAGATGATATTATGTTACACTTAATTGAGAAAGGTGTGGAACCCAAAATTTCTTTCAATATTATGGAAAGAGTTAGAAAAGGTAAAGGTTTAAAACCTGAAGAAGAGGAAATAATGAGAAAAAATAATGTGGAATCATGGTTTATAGATTCTTGTAAAAAGATAAAATATATGTTTCCTAAGGCTCACGCTGTTGCTTATGTTATTATGGCTTTTAGGATAGCCTATTTTAAAGTCTACTATCCAAAAGCCTTTTATGCTACGTATTTTACTGTGAGAGCAGATGACTTTGACGGTGAATTAATTTTAAAAGGGCAAAAGGCAATAAAAGAAGCCATTAAAGAGATTGAAAGGAAAGATAAAGATGCATCAGCAAAAGAAAAGAACTTATTAACTATATTAGAAGTAGCCAATGAAATGTATTTAAGAGGTATTGAATTTTTGCCTGTAGATCTTTATCGTTCTCATTATAAAAAATTTTTAATAACCGATGAAGGTATTTTACCGCCTTTGACTGCCCTTCCGGGGCTCGGGATAGCAGCGGCTTTAAGCATTTATGAAGAAAGGCAAAAAGGTTTTTTCACATCTATTGAAGATCTTAGAATAAGAACAAAAGTAACAAAGAATGTCATCGAAATATTGAAAAAAAACGGTGTGCTTGGTGGGCTAAAGGAGACAGATCAGATTTGCCTTTTTTGAATATTGTATAAACAAATTCAATGTGCTATAATAAACTAAGATTAATTTTGGAAGATTAGTAATAGAGTGGGTCTTGTCCCACTCTTTTAAATTATTTATAAAAAGGGTGGTTTTATGCAAAAAAGCCTTATTTTAGAAAAAGCGAAAAATATAGCTGAAGAGGTTTTGAAGGGAAAACCTTACGAATTAGTTGATGTAGAATTTGTAAAAGAAGGGGGTAATTGGTATTTAAGGTATTATATTGACAAACCTGGAGGAGTTACATTAAATGATTGTCAGGAGGTGAGCGAGGAAATAAGTAAACTTCTTGATATCTATGATCCTATTCCTCAAAGCTATTTACTTGAAGTCTCTTCTCCCGGTGTAGAAAGACCTCTTAAAAAAGACAGCGATTTTATAAGGTTCAAAGGTAGTGAGATAGAGGTAAAAACTTACGAACCCATATCAGGGAAAAAATCTTTTATAGGTGTTTTAGAGGATTTTTCTGATGGTGTAGTTGTATTAAAAGAAAAGGATAGGGTTATTAATATTCCTAAGGATAAAATATCCTCTGCTCGACTTAAATTTAATTTTAATTTTGACGAACAGGAGAGGTAAGGATGAACATAGAGTTTCTTGAAGCATTAGAACAAATTGAAAAGGATAAAGGTATAAATAAAGAAATACTAATAGAAGCTATTGAAGCAGCTCTTGTTTCTGCTTACAAAAAAAATTACGGAACTACACAAAACGTGAAGATTAACATTGATAGAGAGACGGGAGAAGTTAAGGTGTATTCACAAAAGACAGTAAAAGAAGATGCAATAAACCCCCTTTTGGAGATAAGTCTTGTTGAAGCGAAAAAAATAAACCCATTAGTAAAGGTCGGAGATGTGATTTCAATTGAAGTAAAACCTAAAAATTTTGGTAGGATTGCGGCACAAACAGCAAAACAAGTGGTAATGCAAAGGATTAAAGAAGCTGAAAGAAATATTATATATGAAGAATTTGCAGGAAGAGAGACAGATTTAGTTACTGGTACTATTCTACGCATAGACAAAAAAAATGTTATAATAGATTTGGGGAAAACTGAAGTTATTTTACCGCCGACCGAACAAATGCCGAATGAAGTATATAATCCAGGAGAAAGAATTAAAGTATATATATTAGAGGTGAAAAAAACAACAAAAGGACCGCAAATTACTGTATCCCGCTCACATCCCGGACTTATCAAAAGACTTTTTGAATTGGAAGTACCTGAAATATATGAAGGAATTGTTGAAATAAAAAGTATTGCCAGAGAGGCGGGTTCAAGGACAAAAATTGCTGTTCATTCAAGAGATGAAAACGTAGACCCTGTTGGAGCTTGTGTAGGGCAAAAGGGTGCGCGAGTTCAGGCTATTGTAGATGAACTTAAAGGGGAAAAAATAGATATAATAAAGTGGAGCAAAGATGCTGCAGAGTACATTTCAAACGCTTTAAGTCCTGCTAAAGTTATAAAAGTTGATATAGATGAAGACAACAAAACTGCAAGGGTTATAGTTCCTGATAATCAACTTTCTCTTGCTATAGGCAAAGAAGGGCAAAATGCTCGGCTTGCTGCTAAATTAACAGGATGGAAAATAGACATAAAATCTCAAAGCAAAATATAGGGGGGATTATTAATGAGTCCTAAGAAAATCCCTCAAAGAATGTGTTTGGGCTGTAAACAGATGAAACCTAAAAAAGAATTAATAAGGGTTGTTAGAACTCCTGACGGAAATATTTTAATTGATCTAACAGGTAAAAAATCAGGTAGAGGGGCGTATTTTTGTAAGGACCCCAAATGCTTCGATAAGGCTTTAGATGAAGATAGGCTCTCAAAAGCTTTGGATTGCAAAGTGGATAAGGAGGTAATAGAGAGGCTTAAGGAGGAAGTAATAAAAAGTGAAGCCTTGTAAAATATATTTTCTCCTTGGCCTTGCACAAAAGGGAGGAAAAATTGTTTCAGGATGGGATTTGGTTAAAAAATTTCTCCCTTTAGGGAAAATAAAATTATTGATAATTGCTGAAGATGCTTCTGATAATACAAAAAACTATTTTAAAGCAATGTGTGAAAAATTTAATGTACCTTATTGCTTTTATGGAAATTCATATGAATTAGGTTCGTCAATTGGTAAAGAAGAAAGAAAGGTAATTGGGATAAAAGATGTAAATATTTCAAGGAAAATTTTGGAATATCTTGGGTCCCATTTAAATTCGGAGGTGGGGAATATTGACAAAAGTAAGGGTATATGAACTCGCAAAAAAATTAGGAGTGCCCAGTAAAAAATTGATGTCCATATTAGAAGATTTGGATATTGATGTCAAGAACCATATGAGCAGTCTTGAAGATGATATGGCTCAGCTAATTGTAGATTTAATTAATGAAGAAAAGGAACCAAAAAAGAACAAGAAAGAAAAGGAAGAGGAAAAGGAAGTTAAAATTTTAGAACCTAAGGTCGAGAAGAAAGAGGAACAACAAAAGCCTAAGCTGCAAAAGGTAATTTTACCGGAAAAAATAACAATAAAAGAATTAGGACAAAAGACAAACATAGAGCCAGTAAAGTTAATTAAAAAATTGATTGATTTTGGTTTGATGCTCAATATAAATGCTGATATTGATTTTGAATCAGCAAAGAGATTATTAAAAGAATTCGGTTTTGAAGCAGAAAAAGAAGAGGAAGAATCAAAAGAAAAACTTGTTAGAAAGATAAAAGAAGAAATATCAGGAAATTTAAAACCGCGTCCACCAGTGGTTACGGTTATGGGTCATGTCGATCATGGGAAAACTACACTTTTAGATGCAATACGTGAAACAAGGGTTGCAGCTCAAGAGGCAGGAGGCATTACCCAGCATATAGGTGCTTCTCAAATAGAAAAAGATGGCAAAACGATAATCTTTCTTGATACACCCGGACATGAAGCTTTTACAGCCCTTAGGGCAAGAGGAGCAAGTGTAACAGATATTGTGATTTTAGTGGTTGCTGCAGATGATGGTGTAATGCCTCAAACGGTTGAGGCTATAGACCATGCCAAAGCTGCAGGAGTTCCTATAATCGTTGCTGTAAATAAAATTGACAAACCTGAAGCTAACCCCGAAAGAGTAAAACAGCAACTTGCAGAGTATGGTCTTATTCCAGAAGAATGGGGCGGGGACACCATTTTTGTAAATGTTTCTGCAAGAAATCGCATAGGAATAGATCAACTTTTGGAAATGGTATTATTGGTGGCTGAAATGCAAGAATTAAAGGCTGATTATGATAGCCCTGCTATAGGTGTAATTATTGAAGCAAAACTTGACAAAAGACGTGGGCCTGTTGCAACGGTGATTGTCCAAAAAGGCACACTGAGAGTCGGAGACGTAATAGTAGCTGGAGGTACTTGGGGTAAAGTAAGGGCAATGTTTGATTCTCTTGGGAAATCTATTAAAGAAGCCACGCCTTCAATTCCTGTGGAGGTTATAGGTTTTGAAGAGGTACCTATAGCTGGAGATATTTTGAAAGTAGTTGATGATGAAAAACAAGCAAGGGAAATTGCAGAAAAGGAAAAAGAATTGTTAAAGGAAAAAGAAGATATTACTTCACCTAAGGTTTCATTAGAAAAACTTTTTGATAAAATAAAGAAGGGCGAAGTAAAAGAGCTGAATATTATAGTTAAAGCTGATGTTCAGGGTTCTTTAGAAGCTTTGAAACAGGCTATTGAAAAATGTTCAAACGACCAGGTCTTAATTAGGATAATACATGGCGGTGTAGGTGCAATAAGTGAAAGCGATATTCTTTTGGCTTCAGCATCAAATGCTATTGTGATAGGTTTCAATGTAAGACCAGACTCTAATGCAAGAAAATTAGCGGAAAAGGAAAATATAGATATAAGGACTTATCGTATAATATACGATTTAATAGATGATTTGCAGGCGGCTATGAAGGGTATGTTAGAGCCGGAGTATAAAGAAGTCATTTTAGGCCATGCTCAAGTTAGAGCATTATTTAAAGTGCCAAACGTTGGGATTGTTGCCGGATGTTACGTGGTTGATGGGAAAATAACAAGGAATGCAAATATAAGGGTAATAAGAAATGGTGTAGTAATATATGAAGGCAAAATCTCGTCGTTAAAGAGATTTAAAGACGATGTAAAAGAAGTAGCAAGTGGCTATGAATGCGGTATTGCTATTGAAAAATTTAATGATATAAAAGAGGATGATATACTTGAAGCATTTATAAACAAAAAAGTTGAACAAACTGATTTATAGTATATTTAAATAATTTGAATAAAAAGGGGGAAAAATGGTGGAATATTCGAGGACTGATAGAATAGCAGGGGAAATAAAAAAAGCGGTAAGTGATATAATAAACAACGATTTGAAAGACCCCCGCATACATGGCCTTATTTCTGTAACGAAGGTAGAAGTTTCTAAGGATTTAAGACATGCAAAAATATTCTTGAGCATTTTTGACAGTGGCAGTGAAAAAGAAGAAATAATATCAACGATTCAAAAAGCTAAAGGTTATATTAGAAGAGAATTAGGTTCAAGAATAAGAATAAGATTTCTACCTGAACTATCTTTTAAACTTGATGATTCCATTGAATATGGGATACACATCAGCAAGATATTAAGGGATATTTCTCCCGGAGAGAAAGAAGAGGAATAAAAATATGGATTTTTCGCCTGTTAAAGAACTAATATTGAGCAAAAAAAGTTTTATAATAACTTCACATATTACACCTGATGGTGATGCTATCGGCTCCCTAATAGGATTAAGTATAGCTTTGGAAGAAATGGGGAAAAATGTATATCCTGTATTAAATGATGTTGTGCCAAAGCGTTACCTTTTTTTACCACGCGTAAATTCAATTATAAAAGAAAATGCTCTTAGTGAAAAAAAAGATGTTATAATTTGCCTTGATTCAGCGGACTCTGAAAGGTTGGGTTTTAAGAATCCTTTAAAAAATTATGCAGATATAATTGTGAATATTGATCATCATAAAAGTCATGTTTTATTTGGAGATTTAAATTTTGTAGATCCTTCAGCTTCTTCGGTGGGAGAAATGGTCTACGATTTAATTAAATACTTAGGTATTAAGCTAAGCTATGACATAGCTGTTTGCCTTTATACAGCAATCATAACTGATACAGGTGCCACAAAACATTCAAACACTACATCATCAGCATTAAGGGCTTTAGCAGATTTTGTGGAGTTAGGTGTAAGGCCGGAAAAAGTGAGCTGGGAAGTTTTTGAAAAAAAGAGCCTTAATACTCTTTTACTTCTTAAAGAGACATTAAAAACATTAAAAATCTCAAAAAATGGCAAAATTGCATGGCTCGTGATTACAAAAGATATATTAGAAAAAACAAATACTTTGGAAGAAGATACTGAAGGCTTGATAGATTATGCAAGGAGTATTGAAGGGGTAGAAGTTGCGCTATTATTTAAAGAGAAGGATTGCAATAAGATAAAAGTGAGTTTTCGTTCAAATGGCTGGGTAGATGTAAGCGAAATTGCAAGAAAAATGAATGGTGGAGGCCATGCAAAAGCAGCAGGTTGTATAGCTGAGGGCAGCATTAAAGAAGTAGAAAAAAAAGTAGTAAAAACTGTTGAAGAGTATATGAAAGAGGGTCTATATGGAAGGAATAATAAATTTACTTAAACCGCCTGGTATGACGTCGCACGATGTGGTTGCATATTTGAGGAGGGTTTTAAAGATTAAACGAATAGGTCACGGAGGCACCTTGGACCCTGGTGCATGTGGTGTAATTCCCATTTTTATTGGTAAGGCCACAAGGGCGCTAGAATACTTTGAAAACTGTGATAAGGAATACATTGCTGAGATAACATTGGGTAAAACCTATGATACCGGTGACAATTTTGGAATACTTTTGGAAGAGAAGGATCCATCTAACATAACAATGGAAGATTTTAAGAGAGTTATATTAAAATACGTAGGTGAAATAGGACAAGTCCCTCCTATGTTTTCAGCGGTAAAAATCCAGGGTAAAAAACTTTATGAATATGCAAGAAAGGGTATAGTTATTGATAGAAAGCCAAGAAAAATAAATATTTACAACATTACTTTACTTGATTTTAATAACCCAAAGGCAAGAATTAAAATTCATTGTTCAAAAGGTACTTATATTAGAACCCTATGTGAGGATATAGGAAGAGATTTAGGATGCGGGGCTCATATGTCATTGCTCATAAGGACGCGTTCAGGTCCTTTTTTGATAGAAGAATCTTTTACCATAAGAGAAATAGAAGAATATTCAGAATTAAATAGAAATGATTGTTTTTTAATAACTCTGGAAAAAGCTTTGCAAAGCATTCTGAAAAAGGTTGTTCTTCCTTATACAAAAGAAAAAGCTTTAAAACGAAATACAATTCCTTTAAAAGAAATTTTTTTTGAAAAAAATTTAGAAATAAAAGATGATTATTATATTTTATATGATGCCAACAACAATTTTTTTGGAGTAGGCAAAGTGGAAATCAAGAATAACTCTTTAAAATTTCATAAAATATTTATTTGAGGTCGAGATAATAATGAAAATATATTGGAGTTTAGAAAGTTTTGAGATAGATGAAAATACAGCTGTAGGGCTGGGAAATTTTGACGGTGTACATTTAGGTCATAGAAAACTTATAACTGTTTTAAAAGAAGAGTCAAAAAAGAGAAATCTTATTTCTACTGTTCTTACTTTTGAACCTCATCCTTCAAAGGTGCTATTTCCAGATAAAGAATTTTTCTTAATCAGTACCTTAGATAAAAAAGTCAATATAATCAAAAATTTGGGTGTAAATATTTTAATTATAGCCCCTTTTACTCAAGAATTTTCTAAAATTAAGTGGATAGATTTTGTGAACAAAGTGCTCATTGAGAAACTTAAAACTAAATTAGTAGTGGTGGGCTATGATTTTACCTTTGGTTACGGAGGAGAAGGAAATGCAGAAAAGCTTTCAATGATAGGAAAAGAAAAAGGTTTTGAGACTATAATAATCCCGCCTGTTAAGAGAAAAGGCGAAATAGTTAGCAGTTCAAAAATACGAGCATTAATTAAAGAAGGTCTTGTAGAAAAGGCGGAAATGTTATTAGGATATCCTTTTTGTATAGAAGGCAGGGTTATAGAAGGGAAATCCATAGGTAGGAAGCTTGGTTTTCCTACTGCAAATATAGAAATTCCTGAAGGTATTATAATTCCTGCTTATGGAGTATATTCTGTTATTATAAAGATAAAAGATAAAGTTTACGAAGGTATTGCAAATTTAGGATTAAAGCCCACTTTTAAAAATTTAAACGATTCAAATCCTGTTTTGGAGGTCCACATTTTTGATTTTAAAAATACAATTTATGGAGAAAAGGTTGAAGTATATTTTTTAAAAAAAATAAGAGATGAAAAAAAGTTTAACTCTCCTAATGAGCTTGCAGAACAAATAAAAAATGATATAATTATTGCCAGAGAGATAATAAAGGATACATTTCAGGCTAAATATTCTTGTAATAAAGGTTAGGATATGCTATAATTATCAAAGATTTATAAAATAATGAACCCTTGCTCGGTTACCTACTACCTCCAGTAGGTTACGGGGCAATAGGGGATTAAAAAAAGTAGGGGGTGAAAAAAGTGGCATTGACAAAGGAATTAAAGCAAGAACTGATCAATAAATTCAAAGTACACGAAAATGATACAGGATCTCCGGAAGTACAAATTGCTCTCCTAACTGAAAGAATAAATCAACTTACAGAACATTTAAAGGTTCATAAAAAAGATCACCACTCGAGGCGCGGGCTTTTGAAAATGGTAGGAAAAAGGAGAGCATTGCTGAATTACTTAAAAGAAAAAGATTTTGAACGCTATAAAACCATCATTGAAAAGTTAGACTTAAGAAAATAAAAAGCGGGGATTCCCCGCTTTAATTTTTAAAAAAAAGAAGGAAAAAATATATTTGATGTAGAATAAAAATTATGGTTTTTAATGGAAGAAAGGAGGCAATTAATAGTTGGAAGTATTTAAAACAGAAATAGCAGGAAGAACATTAGTTTTTGAAACAGGCAAATTGGCACAACAGGCAAACGGTTCTGTTTTGGCAAGATATGGTGATACTGTTGTGCTTGTTACTGCTACTGCTTCTAAAGAACCAAGGGAAGGTGTAGACTTTTTACCCCTCACAGTAGACTATGAAGAAAGGCTATATGCAGTTGGGAAAATCCCCGGCGGTTTTATAAAAAGGGAAGGAAAACCCAGTGAAAAAGCAATACTTTCTGCACGTTTGATAGATAGGCCCTTAAGACCTTTATTTCCTAAGGATTTAAGGAATGATATTCAAATTATAGCTACTATTTTATCGGTTGATCAAGACAATACGCCGGATGTATTGGCTATAAACGGAGCATCTTTAGCATTATGTATATCAGATATTCCTTTTGAAGGCCCTGTAGGCGCTGTTTCAGTTGGACTTGTAGATGGACAATTTGTAATTAATCCTACGGTTGAACAGCATGAAAAAAGCAGATTAAGGTTAGTTGTTGCAGGTACTAAAGATGCCATATTAATGGTGGAAGCCGGAGCTGATGAAGTGACTGAAGAAGAAATGTTAAATGCTATACTTTATGGACATGAAGAAATAAAGAAAATTGTTGCTTTTCAGGAAGAAATAATATCTAAAATTGGAAAACCTAAAATGGAAATTCCTCCAATTGCTATAGATGCAGATATGGAAAAAGCTGTAAGAGAGTTTGCTACACCTGAAATATTAAAAGCAATACGTATTTACGACAAGCAAGAAAGGGAGGCATATCTTTCAAAGATCACTGAGGAGACTTTATTACATTTTGCTGAAACTTACCCAGAGAAAGAGAAAGAAATTTCTGATATCCTTTACAGCATCTTAAAAGAAGAAGTTAGAAAAATGATTACTAAGGAAGGAATAAGGCCTGATGGTAGAAAAAGCAATGAAATAAGACCTATATCCTGTGAAGTAGGAATACTTCCAAGAACACACGGTTCAGGGCTATTTACTCGTGGACAAACACAAGTGCTAACCGTTGCTACATTAGGGGCTTTAGGGGATGTTCAGATTCTCGACGGTCTTGATTTAGAAGAAACAAAAAGGTACATGCATCACTACAATTTTCCACCTTACAGTACCGGTGAAACAAGGGTATTAAGGGGACCTGGTAGAAGGGAAATAGGTCATGGCGCTTTGGCAGAAAGGGCTCTAGAGCCGATGATTCCACCTGAAGAAGAATTTCCTTATACTATTAGACTTGTTTCCGAGGTACTAAGTTCAAACGGCTCTACTTCAATGGCGAGTGTATGCGGTTCCACCCTTGCCTTAATGGATGCAGGAGTTCCTATAAAAGCACCTGTTGCCGGAATAGCAATGGGCCTTATTAAAGAAGAGGAAAAAGTTACGATACTTTCTGACATTCAAGGAATTGAAGACTTTTTAGGAGATATGGATTTTAAAGTTGCAGGTACAGCAAAAGGAATTACTGCCATTCAAATGGATATAAAGATTAAAGGAATTGATGCTGATATATTGAAAAAAGCTTTAGCTCAAGCCAGAGAAGGAAGGCTATTTATCCTTGAAAAAATGCTATCAGTAATTTCAGAGCCCAGAAAAGAACTTTCCCCCTATGCACCAAGAATATTTTCACTCACAATAGATCCTGAAAAAATTAGGGATGTAATCGGACCTGGAGGTAAAACAATTAATAAAATCATTTCTGAAACGGGTGTAAAGATTGATATAGAAGATGATGGAAGGATATACGTAGCTGCTCCAAACGAAAAAGCAGGAGAAAAAGCCTTAGATATGATAAATAAGATTACTCAAGATGTGGAAGTGGGCAAAGTTTACGTCGGAAAGGTTTTAAGGATAACCAATTTTGGAGCTTTTGTGGAAATACTGCCTGGAAAAGAAGGGCTTGTGCATATATCTAAACTTGCAAAAGGGCGCGTTAAGAGAGTAGAAGATGTTGTAAATGTAGGAGATGAAATATTAGTAAAGGTTACAGATATTGATAAGCAGGGGAGAATAAATTTATCTCACAAAGATGTTTTTCCTGAAACTCCAAAAAATAAAGCAAATGCATAAACCGATTGTATCGGTTTATGTTTTTTTATGTACTTTTTAGTCATTTTTTATTTTTTATAAAAATAAAATTTAATAATAACTTTTATAAATAGGGGGAAAGGCTTAGTTTTATGAAAGTGATAATTTATAAGTTACCCAGGTATTTTTTAAAAATTATACTGGTGTTGCTATTAATATTTCTTTGGACAATTGTTAAGACAGAGTTACTTTTTTACAAAAGTATCGAGACTACAAATCCAATTTATGAGTTTTCTACAGAAAAAAAAGCAGTAGCCTTTACCTGCAATGTGGCATGGGGGAATGAGTATCTTCCTAAAATGTTAAAAGTATTTGAAAAAAACAACGTCAAAATCACTTTCTTTATTGAAGGGAAATGGGCAGAGAAATACCCGGAATTGGTAAAAACTATAAAGAATAAGGGCCATGAAATCGGTAATCATGGATACAGTCATGCTCACCACGCAAAGCTGAACTTGAATGAAAATAAAGAGGAGATTTTAAAATGTGAGCAAGTACTTTTCAAAATAATCAATGAAAAAACTAAATTATTTGCCCCTCCTTACGGAGAATTCACGAAAGAAACCATAAAGGCTGCGGACGAATTGGGTTACAAAGTGATAATGTGGTCTATAGATACTCTTGACTGGAAAAATCCTGGTGCACAGTATATAATAAATAAGGTCACAAAAAAGGCAGACAATGGGAAAATTATTTTAATGCATCCTACAAAAGATATTATTGAGGCACTTCCCATAATGATAGAAAAATTAAAAGCGAAAGGTTTTGACATAGTTCCAGTTGGAGAATTATTAAAATAAAAAAATGGAATTAAGAGAAAAAGTTGAAAACTGTAGTTTAATTTTATATACTTAATTTTAAAAGATTCAAAGTGCAATTGAGGTGTATGCTGTTGAAAACAATAAGCGTTAAAATAAAAAAAATTAAGGGATTTGAAGATTTACCCCTTCCCTCTTATATGACCCCTTTTTCTGCCGGAATGGATCTTTTTGCTGCGATAAAAGAAGATATAATAATAAAACCAGGTGAAGTAAAATTAATACCATGTGGTTTCGTTTTAGAATTGCCGACAGGTTATGAAGCTCAGATTCGCCCAAGAAGCGGGCTTGCTTTGAAATACGGTGTTACTGTTCTTAATGCCCCCGGGACAGTTGATGCAGATTATAGAGGAGAAATAAAGGTTATACTAATAAATCACGGGAAAAAAGATTTTATAGTAAAAAGAGGTGATAGAATAGCCCAAATGGTTGTGACAAAAGTTATAAAGGCTAATTTAATTGAGGTTGAAGAGTTAAACCAGACAGAAAGAGGAGAGGGAGGTTTTGGCCATACCGGCTTATAAATAATTTTAAAAACAAGTATTAAAATGGTAAATGCCCCCATAGAATATAAATTAAGGGGGGCATGTTTTATGAGGTTAAGTGAACTTTGCAGTAAGGAAATAATAAATTTAGAAAATGGAGAAAAAATGGGGAATAGCGGGTATATAGATCTGATTTTTGATGAGCAAAGTGGGAAAATTGAGTATATTTTAGTGCCTGGGAAATTTCGATTTTTATCCTTTGGAATAAAAAACTATATACAGATTCCCTGGGACTCTATAAAAAGAATAGGGCCGGATATCATAATTATAGAAACTGAAAGACAAATTTACGTCAATAAATAAAAAATATTTACGGGTGGAGGTGCTATTTTTTGTCAAAAAATGAACCAAAAATCCAAATAATTCCCCTTGGCGGCCTCGGAGAAATAGGCAAAAATATGACAATAGTACAGTATGAAAAGGAAATACTTGTAATTGATGCGGGATTAATGTTCCCGGAAGAAGATATGCCGGGGATAGATATTGTGATTCCGGATATAACTTATCTTAAAGAGAATCGAGAAAATGTGAAAGCTATATTATTAACTCATGGTCATGAAGACCATATTGGAGCACTACCTTATGTATTACAAGAAATAAATGTTCCTTTATATGGAACAAAACTTACCTTAGGTTTAGTCGAAGGAAAATTAAAGGAAAATAAAATCAAAAAAAATATCCCAATGAATGTAGTTAATCCGCTTCAAACAGTAAAAATAGGAAACTTTTTAGTTGAATTTTTTCGAGTTAATCACAGTATACCTGATTCCTTAGGTATAGCTATACATACTCCTATCGGCACAATTTGCCATACTGGTGATTTTAAATTTGATCAGACGCCTGTTGATGGCAAAATTGCAGATCTACATAAACTTGCGGAATTAGGAAGCAAAGGGGTTTTAGCACTATTATCTGACAGCACTAATGCAGAAAGAATGGGCTATACTATGTCCGAAAAGGTTGTAGGTGCTACTATTGATGAAATTTTTAGCATGGCAAAAGGCAGAATTATTGTAGCTACTTTCGCTTCAAATATACATCGAATACAACAAGTTGTGGATGCAGCTTTTAAGTATGATAGAAAAGTTGCAATTGTTGGAAGGAGTATGGTAAACACTGTATCTATTGCAGCAAACTTAGGATATATAAATTTGCCGGAAAATATGATTTTAGAGCTTGATGAAGTAAGTCGCCTTCCCGAAAATAAGATTGTAATTATTACCACAGGAAGTCAAGGAGAACCTATGTCTGCTTTAACCCGAATGGCAATGTCCGAGCATAAAAAACTTGAAATAATACCGGGGGATACAGTTTTAATAGCTGCTACGCCAATACCGGGAAATGAGAAATTGGTTGCGAGAACTATTGACCATCTTTTTAAGCAAGGTGCTGATGTAATTTATGAGAAAATTTCGGGAGTACATGTTTCGGGTCATGCAAGCCAGGAAGAGCTAAAGCTTATGATAAACTTGGTCAAGCCCAAATATTTTATACCGGTTCATGGAGAATACAGGCATCTTATTCATCATGCAAATTTAGCAAAAGAAGTAGGAATTCCTGAAGAAAATATTTTTATCGCAGAAAATGGTAGGATTATTGAATTTACAAAAGATGGTGCGAGATTCTCGGGCAAAGTTACTGCTGGGAAGGTGCTGGTTGATGGTCTTGGTGTGGGAGATGTAGGAAATATAGTATTAAGGGATAGGAAACAGCTTGCACAGGATGGCATTATGATTGTTGTGGTTACAATTGATAAAGAAACAACTGAGGTAGTAGCAGGGCCTGACATTATATCAAGGGGTTTTGTTTATGTCAGAGAATCAGAACAACTTATTGAACAGGCAAAAGATATCGTAAAACAAGAATTGAAAAAATGCCAGGAAGAGAAAATAACTGAATGGTCTTCAATAAAAACCGAAGTTAGAGATGCCTTAGGAAAGTTCCTTTTTGAACAGACAAGAAGGAGGCCTATGATTCTTCCTATAATTATGGAAGTTTAATTTTGTATTTTTGAGGTAGATGCACAGGATAACTATTTTTTCCCTCTTGGCTTGATGCTAAGAGGATTTTATAATCTTAGAATACATTGATTAATTTGCTCAATTTATTTTCCACTAATAATTTAAGCTTTAATAATAGTTACATAAAGTCAATATTAAAAGCTATTTACTCAATTAACTTATAGAGGTCAAGGTTATGTTTGTATTAAATTCTTTCAAGGAGGGATAACATGGTAAAGGTAGAAAGCTTTGAGCTGGATCATACTAAGGTAAAGGCCCCCTATGTTAGGCTAGCAGCCATAGAAGAAGGAGATAAAGGTGATATAGTAGCCAAATACGATATAAGATTTATAACTCCCAATACTGGTACTGTATCTACAGGAGGTATGCATACATTAGAACACCTATTGGCAGGATACCTCCGAGACGAATTGGATAGAGTAATTGATGTTTCTCCAATGGGATGTAGGACAGGATTTTACTTGATTAAATTTAATGTTACACCTTTAGAAGAAATAAAAGAAGCCGTAGAAAACTCACTAAAGAAGGTTTTAGAAGCAAAAGAAGTTCCTGCAGCAAATGAAAAGCAATGTGGTAACTTTATGGATCATTCTATAAAAGATGCAAAAGAAGTAGCAAAAAAAGTTTTAGACGAAGGCATAATAATTCTTGAGAATTATTATGCTTTATAATTTTATTTCATAAAATATATATCTTTTCTTTAATAATAACATGGCTTAATAAAACTGTTTCCTGATTGACGGAATAAAACAAATATGAATATAAAATCCGGCATTAGTAAAGGCTAATAAAAGAAGAAATAAAATATCGGAAGGATGAAATATTCATGGCCTTTGCTAATAATTACTCTAATTTAGAAAAAAATAACCATACCCAAGAAGTACCATTGCAAACTTCTATTACAGAAACCATAAATCAACTGGGACAAACTGATGTGCCTCGTTCTGAAAGCAATATACACTGCCTTACTATAGTTGGACAGATTGAAGGTCATATTATTTTGCCGCCTCAGAACAAAACTACAAAATACGAACATATCATCCCTCAGTTAGTAGCTATTGAACAAAATCCAAAAATAGAAGGTCTTTTGATAATCCTAAATACAATAGGTGGAGATGTAGAAGCTGGGCTTGCCTTAGCAGAAATGATAGCAAGTATGACTAAACCTTCGGTATCTTTAATTTTAGGTGGAGGACACTCCATAGGAGTGCCAATAGCTGTTGCAAGCAACTATTCCTTTATAGCTGAGACAGCAACAATGACAATACATCCCATCAGACTTACAGGCCTTGTAATTGGAGTTCCACAAACCTTTGAATACCTTGATAAAATGCAGGATAGGGTTATAAAATTCATAGTAAACCATTCAAAAATAAATGAAGAAAATTTGCGAAAACTTATGTTCAATACTGGGCAACTTGCAAGGGATATCGGGACTGTGCTTGTTGGGGAAGATGCTGTAAAATACGGTATTATAGATGAAGTAGGCGGATTAGGGAAAGCCGTTAACAAACTTAAAAGTTTAATAGAAGGAAAAAATAAGGTTTAAAGGAGAATTTTCCTATGATATTATATACAACAATGCCTATGGAGATAATTATGGAGGGGTTTGATAAAGTAAATATTAATTATAAAGAAATTAATGTTAAAGAGAATTTAAGGCTTATAATTGAACCCATAGATAATTTTTCTGCTAGAGTGATTAGAATTATAAGTTCTGATCCGATGGATTATCTAAATCCTGAATATCAACCGGGTAATATAATATTATTTAAAATATCTTAAAAGGCTTTAAAGCCTTTTTGTTTTTTGTAAAAGGATTTTTCATTTATTTGGAGAATTATTTCTTGGTGAGGTGGTTTGGTGAAGACGGCTGTCAATAAAAAGAAGGATTTAATGCAAGAAATAAAAGGTATTATTTCCATTTTTATAGGGATATATTTCATAATATCTTTATACTTTAGAAATACCGGTACAGTCGGTAGTTTTATAAAAAGCCTCTTGCTTTTAATTGCTGGAGAAGGCGCAGTTTTAATAAGCGTTTTCTTTATTTTATTAGGATTTTCTCTTTCAACAAGGTTGAAAAAATTGGAAATTAATACAAGAACTATTGGAGTTATAATATTTTTAGTAGTAGTATCTTCGATTCTTCATTTTAAAATTAAAAACGATATATTTTCATCAAATTTTACAGAATTAATAAAGGAAAGTATAGCTTTTGCAAAACAAGGTAAAGGTGGAGGAATTATAGGTGCGGTAAATTATTATTTTTTCTACAATTTGTTTGGTTTATGGGGATTTTACATATTCCTAACTGCGCTTTCAATTATCAGCGTTATTCTAGTTACAGGTTCATCACCAATTAGGCTAATATTAAATTTTTTAAAAAGAATATTGAGTAAGAGAAAAATAATAATTCAAGTATCTCAAAAAAATGATATGGTTACAAAAGATACAAGAACAGAGACAATCCAGGTGGATGAGGTTAAACCAAAAGAAATAGAGGAAGTACCCGTTATCATAAATAATTTATACGACAACAAGAAAGAACTAACGGAAAAAGTAAAAAACGATGCAAAAACCAATGTTGTAAAAAATAATACTTTATGCGAAAATTATGTTGACTATAAATTGCCCCCTGTGAATCTCTTAAAAAAGGCCCCTGATAAAACGCAGAATTTAAGTGAAAAGGATATTTTAAACAGGGCACAGGTTCTTGAAAATACACTATTAAGTTTTGGGATTCAAGCAAAGGTTATAGAAGTCAGCTGTGGGCCTACCGTTACTCGTTTTGAGCTACAACCTTCGCCAGGGGTAAAAGTCAGTAAAATAGTAAACCTTTCTGACGATATTGCTTTAAGTCTCGCAGTGCCCGATGTGAGAATAGAAGCGCCAATTCCCGGTAAATCGGCAATAGGGATCGAAATCCCAAACAAAGAAGTTTCAAAGGTATATTTGAGAGAAATATTAGAATCTGCTTCCTTTAAAAATTCAACTTCTCCGTTAACAGCAGCATTGGGAATGGATATTGCTGGAAAACCTATTGTTGCTGATTTACAGGAAATGCCTCACCTCCTTATTGCAGGAGCAACAGGTTCTGGTAAAAGTATCTGTATAAACTGCATTATTTTAAGCATTTTATTCAAAGCTCATCCCAAGGAAGTTAGATTGTTACTAATTGATCCAAAACGAGTTGAACTTTCCAGCTATAACGGCATACCTCACTTATTAACTCCCGTTGTTAATGATCCCAAAAAGGCTGCAGCTGCTTTAAGTTGGATGGTTAACGAGATGGAAAGGAGATATCAAATATTTGCTCAAAAAGGCGTAAAGGATATAAATAGATTCAATGAAATTGCTCAGGAAGAGGAAAAACTGCCAAAAATTTTAATAGTTATTGATGAGTTAGCAGACCTTATGATGATATCACCAAAGGAAGTAGAAGATTCTATATGCCGTATTGCACAAATGGCAAGGGCAGCGGGAATGCATCTAATTGTAGCTACGCAAAGGCCCTCGGTGGATGTTATCACAGGTTTGATAAAGGCAAATATTCCATCGAGAATATCTTTTGCAGTTTCTTCACAGGTGGATTCGAGGACAATTCTTGATATGGCAGGGGCAGAAAAATTATTAGGCAAAGGCGACATGTTGTTTTTGCCAATAGGTGCAGCAAAACCTTTAAGGGTGCAGGGGTCGTATATTAGCGAAAAAGAGATAGATAATGTTTTAAATTTTATTAAAAAGCAGATGAAACCATTGTATGAGAAAAATTTAGAGGAAATTGAAGGGAATTTTGAACAAAAAACAAATGGAGAAATCGACGAACTTTTTAAAGAAGCCCTAAAAATTGTTTTCGAAACTGGGCAGGCATCAGTCTCGCTATTGCAAAGGAAACTACGAATAGGATACGCAAGAGCAGCAAGGTTGATAGATCAATTGGAAACAAAAGGAGTCATTAGCGGATACGATGGGGCAAAACCTCGACAAATTTTGATAAGCAAGGACCAATATGAGAAAATGTTAAACAGTTAGTATAGGATTTTAGTCGAAAAATATTAAAATTATGAATATTATGCGATTTCCGGGGAAATAAAAAAATAATGGGGGGCTTCTATAATTTTATGGAAATAAATGAGATTAATAATCTAAAGGATCTCGGTGCATATTTGAAAAGTAAAAGAGAGGAAAAAGGCATAACTTTAGACTATATAGAAAAGGAAACCAAAATCAGGGAAAGGTATTTAAGGGCAATAGAAGAAGGGAATTTTAATTTAATTCCCGGAGGAGATGTATATGTTAAGGGATTTTTAAAAAATTATTCGAAAACCTGTGGTATTGATGATAAAAAGGTAATTGAAATTTACAAAAGTTTTTTACAAGATAAAGAAGTAGAAAATAAAGACAGCACTTTAAAAGTTAACACTGAAAAATTTGAAAAAGAGCGGCTGCAAGAAAAGTGTATAAGAAAAAAAAGATTAAAAAAAAGTGTTATATGGGGTATTGCTGTTATTGTGATAGTTATAATAGTATGTTTTATTAGCTTAAACCTGATATATTCTAATATATCTTTAAATACGAGCAACGATGCAAGTAACCATGAGCAAATCGTAGAAACTCAAATACAAAATCAATCACAGCAACAAAACTTTGTTGAGAATAGCTCTATTGTAAAAGAGGTAAAAAGCAAGATAAATATTTTGGAGGAAACAGAAAAAAGGATAATTGTGAACGTGGATTCTGAAAAAATTGAAACTAATTTTAGAGTATTTTCTGATAGGTGTTGGATTTCAGTAAAAAAAGATGGGAAAAATGAATATGAGGGAATTCTAAAACAACAAGAAGAAAAATATATTGAAGCAAATAAAGAACTGGAGATAAGAATTGGAAATCCAAAAGTAGTTGAAATAGACATTTTGGGTGAAAAATTGAATTTAAAAGGCACCAATCCAATTACAATAATAATAAAAAAACAAGGATAATGGAGGTTAGTCGTGGCAGAAAGAATAGGTTTGATAACACTTGGATGTGATAAAAATTTGGTGGATTCAGAGTTAATATTAGGGGCTTTAAAAAAAGATGGTTATGATTTTACAGATGATGTATATGAAGCAAATATTATAATAGTAAATACCTGTGGTTTTATTAAATCTGCAAAAGAAGAATCTCTTAATGCTCTGAGAAAAATAGCACAAGTAAAGAAAAGTAAAAAAGATGTTTTCATTGTTGCTGCAGGCTGCCTTGCACAACTTCTTGGGGAACAAATTAAAGAAGAAATACCCGAAGTAGATGCGGTAGTAGGGTCGGGAGATTTTTATAAATTACCTGATATAATAAAAAATAGAAAGACTGCTGTGGAGATAAAAAATCAGTCCTTCTTAAATTATAATGAAATGGATAGGGTTTTAAGTGACACCTTATCAACGCATATAAAAATTGCAGAAGGATGCGATAATTGCTGTTCCTATTGTATAATACCCAAAATAAAAGGAAGGTATAAAAGTAGGCCCTTAGATTCAATAGTAAAGGAAGCAAAATTTTTAATTTCTAAGGGTATTAAAGAGATTAACTTGATTGCACAAGATATTACCGCTTATGGAAAGGATATTTACGGAAAGTATTTACTCCCTGAACTTTTAAAAAGATTGTCAGAGATTGAAGGAGACTTTTGGATAAGGCTTTTATATGCTTACCCCTCCCATATTAGCGATGAGTTGATAGAAGTAATTGCAAAGAGCGACAAAATATTGAAATATTTGGATATTCCCCTACAACATGTTAATGATAGAATTTTAAGTTTGATGAAAAGGAAAAATAATTCTAAGGATATAAAAAATTTAATAATAAAATTGAGACAAAGGATTCCCGAAATTGCAATAAGAACCACATTTATAGTTGGTTTCCCTTCTGAGAGGCAAGAGGAATTTAAGGAATTAATAGATTTTATCTGGACCTATCAAATAGATAGAGTTGGAGCTTTTAAGTATTCAAGGGAAGAGGGCACGTTAGCTTATAAAATGAATATGCAGGTTCCAGAAAGAATAAAAGAGAAAAGGTATATTGAATTAATGAAAACTCAAAAACTTATATCAAAAACAATTAATAAACGTTTCGTAGGAAGAAAATTAAAGGTTTTAGTAGAAGGTTATATCAAAGAAAGGGGAATTTATTTCGGAAGAAGTTACAGGGATAGCAAAAATGTGGATGGAGTAGTCTTTATCGAGGGCAGTAATGTAAAAATAGGTGATTTTACAAATGTATTAATTAAAGAAGCTTTCGAATACGATTTATACGGAATGAGAGTATAAAAGGGAGAGGCATTTACAAAAAATGCCTCTTTTTTTTTATGACAATCTAAAATTTTATATGTTATAATAGTTGAGAGTAAACAAATATTCGTTCAAGGGGGATAAAATTGAAATTTGAGGATTTAGATATTAAGCTTATAGTTATTGTGTTTATCTTATCTTTTTTCTTATTGTTAGTGGGACAACAAGTTTATAAAAGATACGGGATTGATAAACCTTTGCTTGAAGATATAAAACAAAAAAGCTATATAAAAAATGCAGAAATTGAAAAATTCGCAGATGGGGTAAATATAAAGGTGAAATTAAAAAAAATCGAAAGTTTAAAGGATTGTTATAAAGACTTGGATAAAACTGTTTACAAATATTTGAAAAATAAACCTTATGAAATAACAATTATAAACGATAAAGGGTATTTACAAAGTTTATATGAAGATAAAATTAAATTTTTTCTCTTTGAAGCGCAAAAAACAGGTGAATATGTTAAGATGAAAGATTCCCTTGATCAAATTTCAAAAAAATATGACTTAAAAATAAAAATAGAAATAGACACCGATATGAATTTATACCTTATAATGGAAAAAGACAATGAGGCATTTTATGAAATCTTATTTTCTAAGGAAAAATAATTTTTAAAAATTAATTGGGCTAAAAGGGGTGTTTTTAGTGTATTTAGAAATTATTTTAGGGTTAATAATTGCTCTTACAGTTTTTCTATTAATTAATGGTATAAATATTCTTCCTATTTTGGGGATGGTAATTTTTTTCATTTTATTTTACAGCATAATAAAAAACACTAATTTTGTTAAAGTTAACCAAAAACAGGATAACAGCGATATAAAAATAACTTTCGATGATATAGGTGGTCAAGATACAGCCAAAAATGAACTACAAGAAGCTTTAGATTTTATAAAAAATTATGATGAAGTAAAGCGCATGGGCATTAGGCCACTTCGTGGCATACTTTTAACTGGTGAGCCTGGAACGGGGAAAACCCTGCTTGCTAAGGCAGCTTCAAATTATATTGATTCTGCTTTTGTCTATGCTTCTGGCAGCGAATTTGTAGAAATGTATGCAGGTGTTGGTGCTCAAAGGGTAAGACAGCTTTTTAATACAGCAAGAAATTTGGCAAGAAAGAATTCAAAAAAACATTGCATAATATTCATCGATGAGATTGAAATTATAGCTGGTTCAAGAGGAAAAAACACCAGCCATATGGAATACGACCAAACACTAAATCAGCTATTAGTAGAAATGGATGGACTTTCTGCTAAGGATGATGATGTAAATATCCTAGTAATTGCTGCTACCAACAGGCCAGATATTTTAGATCCTGCTATTTTAAGACCTGGTCGTTTTGATCGAATAGTTAGAGTAGATTTACCTGACAAAGAGGGGAGACTCGAAATATTAAAGATCCATACTCAAAATAAACCCCTTGACGAAGATGTGAATTTGGAAGTTATTGCAAAAGAAACTTTTGGATTTTCAGGTGCACATCTTGAGAGCCTTTGTAACGAAGCTGCTATACTTGCTATGAGGGAAAAAGAAAAAAAGATAAAACAAAAACACTTTTTAGAAGCAGTAGATAAAGTAATAATGGGAGAAAAACTAAACAGAAAACCCAGTAGAGAAGAAATGAAAAGGATAGCGGTACATGAATTAGGCCATGCTTTAGCCAGCGAATACTATAAGCCTGGTTCGGTTTCGGCAATTACTGTGACGTCAAGAGGTCAAGCCTTAGGATATATGCGCCAAAAAATGGAGGACGACACATATCTTTATACTAAAAAGGATTTAGAAGCTCACATTGCTATAGCTTTAGCAGGTGCTGTAGCTGAAGAGGTTTTATTAGGGGAAGCTAGCACTGGTTCTGCCGGCGATATAAATCAGGCGGTAAAATTTGCGAAAGATATAATATTTTCCGGAATGTCATCTCTGGGTGCAGTAGATAAAAATACGTTGCCTCAAAGCGAGCTTTATTCAGAAATGGCAAAAATAATAAATACAATAAAAGGGGAAGTAAAAGAAATCATTAATAGATATAAAGAGAATTTAAATAATATTGTAGATATTTTAATAGAGAAAGAGAAAATCGATGGGGATAGTTTTCGTGAATTAATAAAAAGTTTTGAAAATTTTAAAGCAGCGTGAAAGATGTTAAAGGAAAGGTGAGAAGAAAATGAAGGCAGAAATAATTTGTATAGGAACTGAACTTTTACTGGGCGATATTGTCAATACAAATGCTTATGTAATCGCAAGGGCTTTGAAAGAAATCGGAATTGATGTTTATTATCATACTTCTGTAGGAGATAATTTTGAAAGAATAAAAGAGATATTCACTACGGCATGGAAAAGATCTGATATCATCATTACAACCGGAGGTCTAGGGCCAACTCGGGACGATATAACAAAGGAAGCCATCGCAAAAGCGTTAAATTTAAAAATGATTTTAAATAATGAAGCAATGAGTAAAATAGAAGAGTTTTTTAAAAAGATAAATAGAGAGTTTACAGAAAACAATATAAGACAGGCTTTTATTCCAGAAGGTGCTGAAATAATTCCTAATGAAGTAGGATTGGCTCCAGGTGTTTTGCTTGAAAAAGACGACAAGGTTGTGATCATGCTCCCGGGTCCACCTTTTGAAATGGAGCCTATGCTTAAAAATTTCTGTATTCCTTATTTATATAAAAAAAGTGGAGCAATAATTTATTCCCGTGTACTAAAATTTTACGGAATTGGTGAAGCAGCTTTGGAAGAAAAACTAATTGACCTTATAGATTCGCAGTCAAATCCAACCATTGCCCCCTATGCCAAAATGGGAGAAGTAACGATTAGAATAACGGCAAAAGCTAAAAATAAAGAGGAAGCATTAAAAATGATAGAACCCATAGAAGAAGAAATAAAAAGAAGGGTTGGAAAATATATTTTTGCTTTTGATGATCAAAGAATAGAAGATGTGGTAGGGAAAATGCTTATAGAAAAAGGTTTGACCATTGCGATTGCAGAATCGTGTACTGGAGGTTTAATAGCCCATAAACTTACTAATATTCCCGGTATTTCACAATCCTTAGATAGGGCAATAGTAAGTTACAGTAATAGGTCAAAAGTTGAGCTTTTGGGTGTAAGTTCGCTAACAATCGAAAAATGGGGAGTAGTAAGTGAAAAAACCGCTGAAGAAATGGCTAAAGGGGTAAGGAAAAGTTCCAATTGCGACATAGGACTTTCGGTTACAGGAATCGCTGGCCCAGATGGCGGTACATCAGAAAAACCAGTAGGATTAGTTTTTATAGGTTACTCTGACAGAAATACCACATTTTCAAGAAAATTCTATTTTAAAGGGCAAAGAAATGAGATTAAAGAAAGAGCTGCTAATGCAGCACTGCAATTGTTAAGGGAAAGATTATCGGAGCAGATTGATTTTTAAAGGGGTGTAGGATGTTGGCTGACAATAAGATAAGAAGTTTTATTTCTATTGAAATTGATGAAAATACAAAAAAGCAATTAGCAGAAATTTCGAAAAAATTCCATTTCATTAAAGGCATAAAATGGGTTGAACCAAATAATTATCATATAACCTTAAACTTCCTCGGTGAAATACAAAAAAATTTAGTATGTAAGATTTCCGAAATATTGGACGATGTAAGTCAAAGATACCCGACCTTTGATATAGAATTAGCAGATTTCGGTTTTTTCCCTAATCAAAGGAGACCTAAGGTTTTTTGGATAGGTATAAAAAACTCTGAAATTATTATAAACATAAAAAAGGATTTAGATGAATTATTGAAAAAGAATAATATTGTCTTTGATGAAAAGCCTTTTAAACCCCACTTGACTTTGGGTAGAGTTAAAGAAGAGATAAATACTATTGTGATTCCCGAAAACATAAAATTTAATATTACATTCGAAGTCAAATCAATTCATTTAATGCAGAGCATCCTTTTAAAACAAGGACCAATATATAATGTAATTTATACTGCGAAATTAATAAACTAAATTTTTTAATGAAAAGAAAATTTGAAGTTTATCTATTTTTTACATAAATGTTTGTGTATAATTAATTTAATATTATTTTTATCTTTTTTGGAGGGATTTTATAATGATGGAAAAACAAAAGGCTCTGGAAATAGCTCTAACTCAAATAGAAAGGCAGTTTGGAAAAGGTTCAATCATGCGTTTGGGTGAGGCTGCTGCCAAATTAAGCGTAGAAGTTATTCCTACAGGCTCTTTACCCCTTGATATTGCCTTAGGAGTGGGAGGGGTTCCGAGGGGAAGGATAATCGAGATATACGGACCGGAATCTTCGGGTAAGACTACGGTTGCCCTTCATATAATTGCTGAAGCGCAAAAAATGGGAGGAATCGCTGCCTTTATAGATGCAGAACATGCATTAGATCCTGCATATGCAAAAAAATTAGGCGTTGATATAGACAATCTTTTAATTTCTCAACCGGATACTGGTGAACAAGCCTTAGAAATAGCAGAAGCTTTGGTCAGGAGCGGAGCGGTAGACGTTATAGTGGTGGATTCTGTTGCAGCCCTTGTCCCAAAAGCCGAATTAGATGGTGAAATGGGGGATTCTTTTGTCGGGCTTCAGGCAAGGCTTATGTCTCAAGCATTAAGAAAATTAGCAGGTTCTATCAGTAAATCGAGAACTGTAGCCATTTTTATAAATCAATTAAGAGAAAAAGTAGGTGTAATGTTTGGAAACCCCGAAACTACTCCAGGCGGACGGGCATTAAAATTTTACGCTTCGGTGAGGTTGGAAGTAAGAAAAACAAATGTAATAAAAGAAGGCGAGGAAACAATAGGAAGTAGGACACTGGTGAAAGTTGTTAAAAATAAAGTAGCACCTCCTTTTAAGCAGGCAGAGTTTGATATTATGTATGGAGAAGGGATTTCTAAAGAGGGATGTGTTTTGGATTTTGCTTCGGAAATAGGAATAATTCAAAAAAGCGGGTCCTGGTATTCCTATGGCAATGAAAAGATTGGACAAGGCAGAGAAAATGCTAAACAATTTTTAAAAGAACATCCTGACTTATTAAGAGAGATTGAAAAAAAGGTAAAAGAAAAATTTAATATTTTAGAAAAAAATGAGACAAATCAGGTAAATTCTGCAAATGAAAAAACAGAAGAGAAAAAAAAGACATTAGAAGCAAATAAAGATGGAGAAGTGACTAAAAGATGAAATTTTTGTTCCTAACCGATACTCATATAAGAAATACAAACCCGCAAGGCAGGAAAGATAACTTTTTTGAAACGGTTTTCAAAAAATTGGATGAAATAATAGAGATTGCTCAAGAAAAAAATGTAGATGCTGTCTTACACGGAGGAGATCTATTCGATAGACCTGATACTCCTCCCTCTCTTGTGAGAGAGGTTGTTATCCGCTTAAAAAAAATTGATGTTCCTATATACATGGTTGCAGGGAATCATGATATTTATGGACAAAATCCCAATACAATAAAAAGGACTATGATAGGATTATTGGACTCAATGGGCATAATAAAACTAATTAATCCGGAAGAAAAAGTTTTTTTAAAGAAAAATGGCGTAACCGTAAGATTAACAGGTACCCATTATTCTTATAATTTAGATAAAGAAGGTAAGATAAGTGGCTATGTTGTAAAAAAAGATGACTGCGATGTGGCAATACATATGGTACACGGCATGCTTTTGGAAAAACCCCTTTTCCATACAGCTTATTGCACGACAATTGATGAAATTCTTAGCACACAAGCTGATATTACCTTATCGGGCCATTATCATTCGGGGTATGGAATAAAATATGTAAACGGTAGGTATTTTGTAAATCCGGGAAGCATCGTCAGAATTGACAGTTCTTTAATAGAAATATCAAGGATGCCCAAGGTTTCCTTTATTAAAATAGAAAAAGATATAATAATAGAAAATATTACATTAAAATCCGCTTTGCCTGGTTATGAAATTTTAGATAGGACTAAGTTGGAAGAAATGGAATTTAAAGAAAAAAAACTTGCAGAGTTTATTCAAAGTGTTAATTCAGCTTCTAATTTTAAATCCTACGACTTTACGGCGATCTTAAATGAAATATCTCAAAAAAACAATATAAAAAAAGAGGTAGTTGAAGAAGCATTAAAAAAAATTGAACAAGCTCAAATAGATTTTTCTTTTGATGGAGAAGATCTTGAGGTGATTTAATTGGGGAAAATTAAGAGATTAGAACTTGAAAATTTTCAGTCCCATAATAATACTCTAATAGAATTTGGTGACGGTATGACGGTAATTTTAGGGCCCACGGATCAGGGGAAAAGCGCAATAATAAGGGCCTTAAAATGGGTGTTATACAATGAGCCCCGTGGAAGTGATTTTATTTCCGCGGGAGAAAGCTATTGTCGTGTAAAATTGACTTTAGAAGATGATACCCAAATTATAAGGGAGAAGGGCATAAATAGAAATAGATATATTTTAATTAAAAATGGAAAAGAAGAAATATTTGAAGGTTTTGGGAATACTGTTCCTGTAGAAATATATAAAGCTCATGGGATACCTAAAATAAAAATTGATAAGGATGCGGTGTCCTTTGCAAATCTCTCCGAGCAGTTGGAAGGCCCTTTTTTACTTTCAGAAAATGCTGCCACACGGGCAAGAATATTGGGAAAATTGGCAGGCATTCATGTAATCGATGCGGCTTTAAAACTTACGAATAAAGAGCTTAATGAATATATTTCAAAAGAAAAAGCGATACTATCGAGATTGGAAGAATTAGACAAAAAATTAGAAGATTTTAAAGACCTCGATGTTATAAAAAATAAACTTGAAACTCTTAATGACTTAATAGAATTGTTGAAAGGAAAACAAGAGCTATTAAAGGTTTTAAAGGATTTTAAAGAAAGATTGCAATATATTTACGAAGAAGAAAAAAAATTGATTTTCTTAGTAAATAACTTAGAAACCTTAGATAAAGCAGAAGAACTAATAAAATCTACAGAAGAAAAAGCAAAATTTTTGAAATCGCTTATTGATGTTAGAAAAAAAATCTATGAAGTTAAAACCCAATATATTAATGTGCAAAAAATACTTAAAAATACGAAGGATGTATTTATCGCAGAGCAAGTAATGATGGAATCTGATAAAAAATTTGAAGAATATAAAAAATTAAAAGATATTTCATTAAAACTTGATAGATTAGAGAAGGAAAAAAGGTTTTTGTCTTTGATATTAGAGAAGACAAAGGAAATAAAAAATTGTGAAGATTTAACGTTTAGTGCAGAAGAGAATTATAAAAGATTAAAAAATCTAACGGAAATAAAAAATAAATTAATTAATTTAACAAAAGATATAAAACAATTAGAAGAAAAGATAATCTATATTAATTTTATGTTAAAAAGTGAAGATTACCTGAAAGATGTAGAAAAGAAAAAGGAACTGCTCGATAATTTAAAAAGAATAAAAGAAGAAATAAAGGCAAATGAAAATAAAATTAAAGAAGAGTTTAATAGTTTAAGGAAGATAGAGGATTGTTTATATAAAGAATCGCAAAGATATATTGGAATTATGAAAAAACTTGCAAAATGCCCAATATGTTTCAATCCCATAGATGAAAAACAGGTTGAAAAAATATCTACAGAAATTTTGAGAAAAGAGGTGTAACACAATAATGGATCCAGAAAAAGAAATTCGGGAACTAAAAGAAAAAATAGACAAAGCAAAAGCAATAAAATACAGGGCTGAAGCAAAACTTGAAGAATTGCAAAGGCAGAAGCAGGACTTGCTTGTTGAACTTCAAAAATTAAACGTAAAACCAGAAGAACTTGACAAGGAAATAGAAAAATTGAGCAAAGAAATTGAAGAATTGCTATCAAAGGCAAAAAGTTTAATTCCCGAAAATTTATAGAAAGTTATATTAAAATTTATCTAAAGGAGGACTTTAACAAAAAGGATTGGTGAATTTTAAATGGTATACGATAAAGACATAGAAATGCTTGAAACTAAATACCAAGAATTGCTTCTTGATTATACAGTTAAAAAGGGCTTAAAAGAACAATTGGAATATGAAAAACAAGAGTTTCAAAAAGAATACACCAATGTTAAAGAGAAAGAAGAAATACTCCAACAGGCTAGAATTCTTTTACAAAAAACAGCAGAGTTTTCAAGGGAACAGGTGAAACAACAAATTGAACTTTTAGTAACCAATTGCCTTCAGTATATTTTTGGATCAAACATAGAATTTAAAATATCAATAGAAGAAGTAAGAAATCGTCCTGAAGCGGAATTTTATGTAATATCAACTTATAATGGCAAAAAGGTAATAACAAAACCTCAAGACGCCCGAGGTGGTGGGGTGGTTGATGTTATATCCCTTGCTCTAAGGATCGCTGTTTTAGAAAACATATTATACTATAAAAAGGGTCCTATAATCTTGGATGAGCCTGCTAAACATGTAAGCGGTGAATTTATTCAAAATGTCGCAATGTTTTTAAAGTATATTAGTGAAGTTTTTGATAGGCAAATAATAATGGTAACTCACAATACATTCCTAAGTGAAATGGCAGATACAGCATATAAAGTCGAGCTTAAAGAAGGTAAAAGCATTGTTACCAGGATTAGGAATAGCGAATAGCATTGGCTTGACATTAAAATTAAAAAATTATAAAATAAATTTGAAGCTTTGCTTTGAAGGAAAGCTTTTAGGAGGAAGACCGAGTTCCCCTCGGTTTTTTATTTTGATAGAATATTTTTTATTAAAGAAACTGGAAGAGGGATTTTGGGAGGTGAGCAAATATTAATTTAATAAACGTATTTATTGTGGTAGCAACAGGTTTAATAACCTTTGCTATAGGATATTTTGCAAGAAAATATATTGCCGAAGCCAAGATAAAATCTGCAGAAGATGAAGCAAAAAAAATCATTTCTGATGCACAAATTAAAGCAGAGTCATTAAAGAAAGAAGCACTAATTGAAGCAAAAGAAGAAATACTTAGGCAAAAAAACGAGTTTGAAAGAGAATTAAAAGAAAGAAGAAATGAGCTTCAAAGGACAGAAAGAAGACTTCAACAAAAAGAAGAAGCTTTAGATAGAAAAGCTGAAGCTTTAGAGAAAAAAGAAGAAATGGTAGCTAAAAAGGAGCAAGAGGTGAATAGATTAAATGAAAAGGTAACCGAACTATATAACACACAAGTAGCAGAATTAGAACGAATATCTGGCATGACAACAGAAGAAGCAAAAGAATATTTACTCAACAAGGTAAAAGAAGAAATACGCCATGAAATGGCTATGATGATTAAAGAAATAGAAATGCAGGCAAAAGAAGAGGCGCAAAAAAAAGCAAAGGAGATAATTTCCTATGCAATTCAAAAATGTGCTCCAGACTATGTTGCTGAAACTACTGTTTCTGTTGTGACTTTGCCTAATGATGAAATGAAGGGGAGAATTATTGGAAGAGAAGGAAGAAATATAAGGGCATTGGAAACTTTAACTGGTGTAGATTTGATAATTGACGACACTCCAGAAGCCGTAATTTTATCAGCTTTTGATCCTGTAAAAAGAGAAATTGCTAAAATAGCTTTAGAAAAGCTTATAATTGATGGTAGAATACATCCTGCACGAATTGAAGAAATGGTAGAAAAGGCTCAAAAAGAGGTGGAAAATATAATAAGAGAAGAAGGAGAAAAGGCCACTTTTGATACCGGTATTCATAACCTACATCCAGAACTGGTAAAATATTTAGGCAAACTTAAATTCAGGACTAGTTATGGACAAAACGTACTTCTTCATTCAATTGAAGTAGCTCACATAGCGGCAGCTATGGCTGCTGAATTAGGTGTAGACGTTCAAGTGACAAAAAGAGCGGGACTCCTTCACGATATCGGTAAGAGTGTGGATCAGGATATCGAGGGACCTCACGCATTAATAGGTGCTGAGATTGCTAAAAAATTTGGTGAATCACAGACAATAATAAATGCTATAGCATCTCATCACAATGATGTAGAACCTGCTTCAATTGAAGCAATACTTGTTCAAGCAGCCGATGCTATTTCGGCCGCAAGGCCAGGAGCAAGAAGAGAAACTTTAGAAGCATATATAAAACGCCTCGAGAAATTAGAGGAAATTGCTAACTCTTTCAAAGGAGTAGAAAAAGCTTATGCTATTCAGGCAGGAAGGGAAATAAGGATAATGGTGAAACCTGAAGAAATTGATGACCTTGAAACTATTGAGCTTGCTCGGAATATTGCCAAAAAAATAGAAGAAGAATTGGAATATCCTGGTCATATCAAGGTAAATGTAATAAGGGAAGTAAGAGCTACAGAATATGCAAAATAAAGGTGCGCGATTTGTTCGCGCACTTTTTTTAAACCAAAAAAAGGAGAAAATAATATTTATAATAATATTTGGGAAAAATAAAGAAAGGTTGTGAAAGCATTGAAACTATTGTTTATAGGAGATATAGTAGGTCGGCCAGGGAGAAACATAATAAAAGAAAATTTGAGGAATTTGATTGAGGAAAATAATGTTGATTTTGTTATAGCCAATGGAGAAAACGCTGCAGGTGGAAATGGAATTACAAAAAAAATTGCGGAGGAACTTTTTGATGCAGGCATAAATTTTTTTACAATGGGAAACCACGTCTGGGATAATAAAGAGATTTTTTCATTTATCGATACAGAAGAAAGGATTATAAGGCCTCTTAATTATCCTCCTGGAGCTCCAGGGAAGGGTTCTAATATAATAGAAATAAAAAACAACCTTAAAATAGGTATAATTAATATATCAGGTCGAACTTTTATGCAGGCTTTAGATTGTCCTTTTAGAACTTGTGCAGAAGAAATAGAAAAAATAAATAAAATAACAAATATTATCGTTGTTGATTTTCATGCTGAAGCTACTTCAGAAAAACAAGCCATGGGTTGGTTTTTAGATGGAAAAGTTTCTCTAGTAGTAGGTACTCATACTCATGTACAAACGGCAGATGAAAGGATATTGCCCAAAGGCACAGCGTATATAACTGATGTCGGGATGACAGGGGCCTATGATTCTATTTTGGGAATTGATAAAGATGAAGTAATTAAAAAATTTTTAAACCAACTTCCGGCAAGGTTTGAAGTAGCCTCAGGAAGGGCGCAGTTAAATTCTGTATTAGTAGAAATAGATGAAATTACAGGACTTGCAATTAGTATAAAAAGATTAAATTTACTAAAATAAATTTTAAAAAATAAGAGGAATTTTATGTTTTTTAGAGAATAATAAAATAAACAATGTAAAATTTTTAAGGAGGAATTAAAAATGGAAGTATTAAAAGTATCAGCTAAATCAAATCCAAATTCTGTAGCCGGGGCTTTAGCTGGTGTTATACGTGAAAAAGGAGCAGCAGAAATTCAAGTTATTGGTGCTGGCGCACTTAACCAGGCAGTAAAAGCTATAGCAATCGCAAGAGGGTATGTAGCTCCCAGCGGTATTGATTTAATTTGTATACCGGCATTTACCGATATAGAAATAGAAGGCCAGGAAAGAACGGCAATAAAACTCATTGTGGAACCTCGTTAATTTAATTAAATATATTGATATATAATGATTGATATATAATAAAACATGTAAAGTAGTATGTAATTTTTAGTTTGTAGATTATATAGCCTGTTTTAAGACAGGCTTTTTTGATTTCAAGGAGGAAGCTATAATGCTAATTGATCTTCATATTCATACAACTTTTTCAGATGGCAAATTAACACCCGAAGAAGTTGTAGAAAAAGCTGCAAAATTAAATTTAAAAGCTATAGCAATTACAGATCATGACACTATAGATGGGATAAATTTTGCAATAGAAAGGGCAAAATATTATCCATCATTAGAAATAGTTCCGGGAATCGAAATCAATACCGATTTTGAGAATGAAGAGGTGCATATTTTAGGATATTATATAGATTATAAAAATCACTTTTTACAATTTAAATTAAGAGAACTTCAGGAGATGAGAAATAATCGTATAAAAAATATGATAGAAAAATTAGACAAATTAAACATTCCTATAAAAAATGAAGATGTTGAGAAGGAAGCTGATGGCCCTTCTCTTGGTAGACCGCATCTTGCAAGGATAATTGTAAAAAAAGGCTACGCTTCATCTATAGAGGAAGCATTTCATCTTTACCTTGATAAAGGAAAACCTGCGTACGTTCCGCGGTATAAATTGACTCCAATTGAAGCCATTGAACTTATTAAGAAAAGTAGAGGGATACCTGTTTTAGCACACCCTGGACTAATAAAAAATAAGGATATTGTGTTTAAAATATTTAAAATGGGTATAAAAGGAATAGAAGTATATCATAAAGAACATACAAAAGAGGATTCTAATTATTTTATAGAATTAGCAAAAAAGTATAATCTTTTAATGACAGGTGGTTCCGATTGCCACGGTGATCCACTGTTGATGGGCAGTCAACCGGTACCATACGAATTTTTGATAAAGTTAAAGGACGCAAAAAAGGACTATTAAAATATTGTATACAAAAAATCAATTTTTTTTGTATTTTTTTTATTAATTAAAAAAAATGGAAGGATAAAAATAAAATATATAGAATACATTATACACGAAAGAAATTTAATATTAAAATAAAAGGAATTTGAGGTGAGAGAGTGGCTGAAAAGAAAGTCGATATTAAAATTGATCTTAAAGCATGTAAAAGGTGTGGTATATGTATAGCTTTTTGCCCTAAAAAGGTTTTTGATTCAGAGAATGGGAAGCCTGTAGTAGCAAATCCTGAAGCCTGTATTAACTGCAAACTTTGTGAATTGAGATGCCCAGATTATGCTATAGTGGTAGGTGATGATGAAAATGACAAATAAACCGGTTTTAATGCAGGGGAACGAGGCGTGTGTTGAAGGTGCGATTGTGGCAGGTATGCGTTTTTATGCTGGTTACCCAATAACGCCCTCTACTGAAATTGCTGAAATAGCAGCCGAGAAACTTCCAAAAGTTGGCGGGAAATTTATTCAGATGGAAGATGAGATTGCAAGTATGGGTGCTGTTATCGGGGCTTCTCTTGCAGGGTTAAAATCCATGACTGCAACAAGTGGCCCGGGATTCTCGCTAAAACAGGAAAACATTGGTTATGCGTGTTTAACCGAAGTACCTTGTGTAATTGTGAATGTCCAAAGGGGTGGTCCCAGTACTGGTCTTCCAACCCTTCCAGCTCAAGGCGATGTTATGCAAGCACGGTGGGGAACACATGGCGACCATCCGATAATTGTTATATCTCCTTCTTATGTTAGAGAAGTTTATGATATGACAGTGCGTGCTTTTAACTTATCTGAAAAATACAGAACACCTGTGATACTTCTAATGGACGAAGTAATTGGTCATATGAGGGAAAAAGTTGTATTACCTGATCCTTCTACAGTAAAGGTTGTTGATAGGAAAAAACCTGATTTATCTAAGATTGCAAAATACAATCCTTATGAAGATGTGGATGGAGATGGAATACCTCCTATGGCCAATTTTGGTGAAGGCATACCCTATCATGTAACAGGATTAATTCATGATATAACAGGTGCTCCTTCAACAAGTCCAGAAGTTACTGCAAAATTGATATCAAGACTAATGAAAAAGATTTATGATAACATTGACGATATAGTTGAATATGAAAACCTATTTACAGAGGATGCAGATGCTGTAGTTATTTCCTTTGGTTCAACTGCTCGTTCGGTAGCAAGGGCTGTTAAAATTTTGAGAAAAGAATCGAAAAAAGTTGGAATGATAAGGTTAAAGACAATATGGCCTTTCCCACATAAAGCTATAAATGAGCTACCTAAAAGTGTAAAGAATATTATTGTTGCTGAAATGAATTACGGACAATTAATAGAAACTGTGGAAGCTTCATCTAAAGGAAGACATAATGTTATTGGATTGAATAAATTCAGCGGAGAGCTGATTAGCCCCGATGAAGTTATCGATAAGGTTCGGGAGGTATTAAAAAATGCGTAAAAGTCTTGAAAAATATTATAGGATTGAAAGATTGCCCCATATATGGTGTCCCGGTTGCGGACACGGAATAATAACCGGTGCAGTGGTAAGGGCTATAGATAATTTAAAAATAGATCAGGATAAAATATGCATTGTCTCCGGTATAGGATGTTCTTCGAGAGCCCCAGGTTATTTAAATTTTAATACTTTGCATACTACGCACGGTAGGGCATTGGCTTTTGCAACAGGTATTAAACTTGCAAATCCTGACCTCAAAGTTATAGTTCTAACTGGTGATGGAGATTGTACAGCAATTGGAGGCAATCATTTTATTCATTCTGCCAGAAGAAACATAGATATAACTACTATAATTTTTAACAATAATATTTATGGAATGACCAGTGGCCAGTACTCACCAATGACTCCAAAAGGTGCCTATGCTACTACAGCCCCCTATGGCAACATTGATAGGAATTTTGACCTTTGTAAACTTGCACAGGCAGCAGGTGCTACGTATGTAGCAAGAGCTACTGTTTATCATGTTCCACAACTAATTAAAATGATAGAAAAAGCAATTATGCATAAAGGATTTTCTGTAGTAGAAGCAGCATCGATTTGTCCAACATATTTTGGAAGGAAAAATAAGTTAGGTTCTCCAGTAAAAATGATGGAAATGTTGAAGGATAATGCTGTTACAATTAAAGCTGCAGAAAAAATGAGCAAAGAAGAGCTAGAAGGGAAAATAGTTATAGGAGAGTTTTATGAAGAAGTTGCACCAGAATACACAGAAGAATATATGAAAATTATTAAAAAGGCACAGGGGGTTGATTAACATGGAAGATAGATTTGAATTAAGACTTAGTGGTTCAGGAGGACAAGGATTAATTCTTGCTGGCATTATCCTTGCGGAAGCAGCTATTATAGAGGGAAAAAACGCTGTCCAGTCTCAATCTTACGGTCCTGAGGCAAGAGGAGGAGCAAGCAGAGCAGAGGTTATTATAAGCCAAGAAGAAATTGATTATCCAAAGGTTACAAAGCCTGATGTACTTCTCGTTTTATCTGAAGAGGCATTGAAAAAATTTAAAGATAATCTATCGGAAAAAGGAATAATAATAAAAGATTCTTCTCTTTCAAAAATAGATTCTCCTTATAAAGTTTATGAACTACCAATTATTGAAACAGCCCAAAATAAAATCGGAAGGACTATGGTTGCCAATATCGTGGCATTAGGAGTAATTACCGAACTAACCGGTATAGTAAGCAAAGAAGCAATTGAATCTGCTATCCTTGCAAGGGTTCCAAAAGGAACAGAAGAATTAAATAAAAAAGCTCTATATGCCGGTTTTGAATTAGCAGCAGGAGTTAAATAAAATTTAAATAAATTTTTCTAAAAGAAAAATCATATTTTGGGAGGGAGGGGTTAATTTTTAATTAATACACATATAAAACAGTAAAATTATAAAAAAAAGAAAAAATAATTAGAGGGGGAGTTTTACATGACTGAAACATTAAATCCTTTTGAGATAGTTCAAAAACAAATTAAAACTGCATGTGATAAGCTTGGTTTAGAAAATTCTTATTACGAAGTTTTGAAAGAGCCAGAAAAAGTGCTTACGGTATCAATACCAGTAAAGATGGACGATGGTTCTGTTAAAACCTTCATTGGATATCGTTCTCAGCACAGCACCATCTTAGGACCTGCAAAAGGTGGGGTAAGATTCCATCCCGATGTGACAATGGATGAAGTAAAAGCTCTTTCTGCTTGGATGACATTTAAATGTGCTGTAATAGGTTTACCCTATGGTGGCGGAAAAGGTGGAATTAGAGTAAATCCAAAAGAGCTTTCAAAAGGAGAATTAGAAAGGTTAAGCAGGGGTTATTTTGCTGCTATAAGTCCAATTATAGGTCCAGAAAAAGATATTCCAGCACCAGATGTATATACTAATGCTCAAGTAATGGCCTGGTTTATGGATGAATTCAGCAAGCTAAGAGGATATTACTGTCCTGGAGTAGTAACCGGAAAACCCATTGTTATCGGAGGTTCTCTTGGAAGAAATGAAGCTACAGCAAGAGGCGCTATGTTTGCAATTAGAGAAGCTGCAAAGAAGATAGGTCTTGACCTTACAAAAGCAACGGTTGCTATTCAAGGCTTCGGTAATGCAGGTAGTATTGCTGCAAGGCTTTTAAATGAACTTGGATGCAAAATAGTCGCTGTAAATGACTCGAGAGGAGGGGCATACAACCCCAATGGCCTTGATCCAAAAGCAGTTCTCGATTATAAAACCAAAAATGGTACTGTTAAAGGTTTCCCGGGTAGCAAAGATATTACAAGTGATGAATTATTAACCTTAGATGTTGACATTTTAGTCCCTGCAGCATTAGAAAACGTAATTACTAGCAAAAACGCAGGAGACATTAAAGCTAAAATTATTGGTGAAGCAGCTAACGGACCTACAACACCTGAAGCTGACGAAATCTTATATAAGAAGGGCATTCTTGTAATTCCAGACATCCTATGCAATGCCGGCGGTGTAACTGTATCTTATTTTGAATGGGTACAAAACTTAATGAATTTTTACTGGACGGAAGAAGAAGTAAATCAAAGATTAGAACATTTAATGGTAAAAGCCTTTAATGAAGTATATAGCTTACATAAAGAATATAGCGTAAACATGAGAGAAGCTGCATACATGGTTGCTATAAAGAGGATTGCAGAAGCCCTGAAGGTTAGGGGCAGAGTCTAAAAAAAATCCCTCCCTTTTCAGGGAGGGATTTTTAAATAAAAGTTATAAGAATCATATTTTTTAGGAATATAAATTATCAAAAATTACTAAAGGATTTTTAAAATAAAAATAGAAATTATTAAAAAAGAAAAAGTATAGGAGGGTAGCTGTAAATGTTTGATAAAGAAAGCCTCAATAGGATACAGGAAGAGAAAAAAAGATGGGAAGAGACTACAGTAAAGAAGACCGTTGCGAAAGCGCCCGAAAGATATGAAAAATTTTATACAGGCTCAAATATAGA